>MRWF01012139.1_pt1 | contig 92080 bp, 89 predicted proteins | sample 1013331 | NCBI WGS metagenome assembly MRWF01 (sample SAMN06117577, study PRJNA244670) | biofilm metagenome | biome: Water; feature: Cathode Biofilm; material: Biofilm; isolation source: microbial consortium enriched at the cathode of a solar microbial fuel cell | place: USA: District of Columbia ... | reverse complement strand
GCCCCGCTCCCCTGCCGCCCCGATAGGGCGGCATCGGGGCGGCAGGGGAGCGGGGCGCAACGGCGGCGGTGCGGTCGAAGACGCGGGCATTGCGCACCACGATATCGGCGATGGAGGCCAGCACCTCGATTTGTTCTTCGATCACCTCGCGCAGCGCTTTGGCGCCTTCGGTTGCCTCGGCAGGCAACTCGTCGATGCGCTTTTGCAGATCGTCCGTTGCTTCATGAAGCGAGCGGCCTGCATCTTTTGCCGCCCCGCCGAGGCGGAACATGGCCGAGTTCAGCTGCTCCGACAGCTTTTCCATATCGACGGCGGCATCGTGCAGCGTCTCGCGGGCGTCTTTCGACTTTTCCTCGATGTGATCGTGGATGCCCGTCATCGTGTCCTTGGCGGCTTTCTCCAGACCCGCCGTTTCCTCGCCGAAGCGGCCCGTCAGCGCCGCAAGTTCAGTTTCCAGCGTTTCCTTCAGCGCGGCGGTGTTGCTTTCTACTTTCTGGGAGAGGGCGTCCACTTCCTCGCGCAGCGCTTTATAGGCGCTGCTGATCGTGCCGGTCGTGCCCTGGAGGCCCGTTTCGAGATCATGGGAGGAAGCGCGGATGGCGCCAGCCGCCTGGCCGATTTTATGCGAGGCGGTTTCGGCGGCCTCGGTAATCGATTTCGCCGCGTCTTCCACGGCGCCGCTCATGCCGCCGGCTTCCTGCTTGAAGGTGGTGCCCAGCGCCTTGGCGCGTTTGTCCGCCGCTTCCAGCGCATGGTCGAGCTCGGAGGCGAATTTGGAAACGCTTTCGTTGATCTCCTTCGTGCGGGCGCGCAGCGCCTCTGTCGTGGTTTCGATCGTCTCGCGCTGGCGGGTAAAGGCGGCGTCCAGCGCCTCGCGTTCTTTTTCGATGCCCTCCACTGTCTCGCGCATCGTCTCACGCTGTTTTTCATAACGCTGGGCAAGCGTGTCTGCCTTGCCAAGCGCGCTTTCGGCCACGACTTCCAGACGTGAGGATTGTTTGTCGAGCATGGTGGCGGTGCTGTCCGCGCCCGTTGCCGCCGCCTCGCTCACGCGGGCAAGGGTTTCTGTCTGCAGGCGCAGCTTTTCGGCGGCGTCTTTCAAAACCTCTTCGGCGCTGCCGGTGAGTGCGCGCACATCGTCATTTTGCTCGCGCAGCGCTTTGCGTACCGTATCGGCTTCGCTCCCGAGCGCTTTTGAAATGGCGTCGAGGCTGGCGCGGCCTTCTTCCACGGCGCGCACGAGATCGGCGGTGCGCATTTCCGTGCGCGTCGCGCTGCGGTCCACCGTGTCGATATTTTCGGCAAGTTCCTGGCTGAGATGGGAGGCATTGGCGAGGAGCGCATCCATGCCGTTTTGCAAAGTGAGAAGTTCGTGGCGCACGGAGGCGGCGAGCGACTTGGCGCGCTCACGGGCGGTTTCGTCCGGTTCGGTGATGCGCAGAGCGGTGCGGGCCAGCGCTTCAGCCATGAGCCGCATTTCCTGCCCGCGCCAGATGAGCCAGGCAAAAAGCCAGATAATGATGACGGGGGCGAGCACGGCGGCCAGAAGCGGCGCTGCCTCCGCCAATGTCGAAGGCAGGGCGGCGGGCCCGGTGAACCGGCCGGTCATATAGGCGAGGACCGCACCGGCGGCAAAGAGACTGAGCAGGGCTGCAACATAAGGAATCGAGCGGCTGGGGCGCTTGTTGATCAGGCGGTAAAGCTGACCGGCCTCGGGCGAGTCCTCATTCGCGGCGGCCGCGGCAGGGGCAGGCGCCGGCGCCGGGGCATTTCCGGCAGGCTTGGAGGCGGATGTCGGCTTGATCATGAGGGCTTTCCCAGAATTCCGGACAGATTGGCTTTTAGACTCGCCCATGGCGCGGGGGGCGTCAATGCCGCAGTGAGCGCCGCGATCTCTTCAAAAAAGGGTACTCGTTTCTTCCCCTTGCGGGGAAAACCCCTTACAACCGCACATAAGAAAAAATACATTTTGCACTGCGTCAGGGGGATGAGATGGCAGAGCAAGGCACCGGACGTTCTGCTGGGGATAGCGGCGCGGCGTCTTTTCACGGCAAGTTGTTTCATGCATCGCGGCACCGCCGCGCTTTGCGGCGGCAGGCAAGCGCCGCCACGCTGATCCTGGCTGCAGGTCTTTGCGCAGGCGCGGCTGAGGCGCAAGAGGGGCTCTTCCTTTATGTGCCCAATTTCAACGATGACACCGTTTCCGGGTTGGAATTAGCGGCGGACGGTACGACCAGCTTTGTGGCGACCGTAAATGGCGTAGGCACTGCCTTGCTCACCGTTAAGGTGCGCGGCGACCAGGCTTATGTCTATGCGCCGGCACGTAATACCAACCGGGTTTATGTGATCGATACGGCGACCAATACGGTCGTCAGTTCGGTTGCGACGGCCGCGCAGCCGAGCAGTGTGACGTTCAACACAAATGGCACGCGGGCCTATGTCTCCAATGGCAGCGGCAGCGTCGATGTTTTCACTGTCGATGCGGCAACGGGCGCGCTTAGCGCCGTCACGAATATCGACACGGGCGGGGGCAGCGGGCTGCGGCAGATCAGTGTTTCGCCGGATGGCAGCCGTGTCTATGCCGTCGACCAATCTCTGGACCGGGTCGTCGTGATCGACACTACGACCAACAATGTCCTCACCAATATTACGGTCGGCGATCAGCCGCTCGGTATCGCCGTCTCGCCGGACGGGTCCCGGCTCTATGTCACCAATTTCACCGACAGCACGCTCTCGATCATCGATGCAGGCACCAACACCGTGTCGGCGACCATCGGCCTCGATTTCGGCGGCACGCTCGGCCGCGGGCCGGACAGCGTTGCCGTCAGCCCGGACGGGCGCTTCGTCTATGTCGCGAACCGGACGACGGGGAATGTCAGCATCGTCAACGCGGCGACCGACACAACGGTTGCAGTCACGGCGGCGGGTCCGCAGGCGAATGGCGTGGCCGTTTCACCGGACGGGTCCTTTCTCTATGTGTCCTCGCAAGGGGCGAGTGACCGTGTGAATGCCTTCACCATCGATCCCGTCACGGGGCTTTTGACGGCAAACGGCACCACGGCGGTCGGGGATTCACCTGTGGCGCTGAGCATTTGCAGCGGCGGCAGCGGTTTGCTGGGAAGCGGCGGCACCTTCGTCGCCAAAAGCGCGGCGGCGCTTGCCTGTGCGGGCGGCGCGGCGAATTTCACCGGCGGTACGTTGCTCATCGACGGCACGAACCTTCAGATCGGCGCGCCCGTGAATTTCGGTGCGGGCGGCGGTACCATCAACACCGATGGTAACAATGCCGCGCTCACCGGCGCCATCACCGGCACCGGCAATTTTTCCAAGACGGGCACGGGCACGCTCAGCATCGTCGGCAATGGCTCTGCTTATACCGGCACGGCCAATGTCACGGCGGGCACGCTTGTCGTCGGTGTCGGCGGTCTCGGTTCCCTGGGCGGCGATGTGAATGTGGCTTCGGGCGCGGCGCTGGGCGGCACGGGCACGATAGGCGGGGACGTAACGCTGGCGTCAGGCGCGCGCCATGCGCCGGGCAATTCCATCGGCACGCAGACCGTCAGCGGCAATTACGTAAATAGCGGCATTCTTGCCATCGAAGCCTCGCCCAGTGCGGCGGACAAGGTGATCGTGCAGGGCACGGTCGATATTTCCGGCGCGAGCCTGGAAGTGACGGCATCTCCCGCCGCTTTTGCGAGCTGGGGGCCGCTGAGCGGCCCTTACACGATTATCGACAAGCAGAGCGCGGGCGCGGTGACGGGCACCTTCGCTAATGTGACGAGCAATCTTCTCTTTCTCACCCCTGCCGTCGGCTATGCGGGCGGGGACGGCAATGATGTGACGCTCGCCCTTGTGCGCAATGACACAAGCTTTGCCAGCTTGGCCGATAGCGCGAACCAGGCGAGCACGGCGAACGGCGCGGAGAGCCTTGGCAGCGGCGCGGTGTGGAGCGCGCTTGCCTTGAGCGGCACTGCCTCGGGCCTGCAGCAAAATCTCGATCTCCTTTCCGGCGAAGTCCATGCCTCGATGAGCGGCGCGCTGATGGAAAGCGGGCGGCATCTGCGCCAGGCCCTCGGCGCGCGCACACGCGCAGCCTTTGGCTCGGCAGGGGCGGAAGCGCCCATCGCCGTTGCCTATAATGGCGAGGGCGGGCCCATGCCCGTGCCGGAAACTTATGAAGGCACGGTCTTCTGGGCGAGCGGTTATGGCGCCTGGGGCGGCACTGATAGCGATGGCAATGCGGCGGAAACCGACCGGCGCGCGCGCGGCGTGCTGTTCGGCGCGGATGCGCAAATCGGCGAAGGGGTTTTCGAAGGCTGGCGGCTCGGGCTGATGGCAGGCGCCGGACAGACGGATATGGATGCCGATGCCCGCGCCTCTTCCGCCGAAAGCAATGATTATCACCTCGGCGCTTACGCAGGCACGCAGCTTGGCGCGCTCGGGCTGCGCACGGGGCTTTCCTATTCCTTCCATGATATTGAAAGCGCGCGGGCGGTCAGCGGCGGCGGGCTCACCGATCACCTGACCGCCGATTACGATACCCGGCTCTTCCAGGCCTATGGGGAAGCGGGCTACCGGGTGAATACGGCAATGGCCGAGCTTGAGTCTTTTGCTAGCCTTGCCTATCTCACTCTCGATACGGATGGTTTTAGCGAGACGGGCGGGGCCGCCGCGCTCAGCGTTCAAAGCGCGACGACCGAGACGGTCTATTCGACGCTCGGCCTTCGCGCCGACAAGCCTTTCACGGCAGAGGGTAAAGAGCTGACGCTCGGCCTCATGGCGGGCTGGCAGCATGCGTTCGGCGACAGAAACGCCTCAAGCATCAACGCCTTTGCCGGCGGCACCGGCTTTGCCATCGACGGCGCGCCGATTGCCGAAGACAGCCTTGTTATGGAAGCGGGCCTTAGCGGCGCGATTTCAGTGGATGCAGGGCTTAGCGTCGCCTATCGGGGCCAGCTTTCGGACGAGGTTGAGGACCACGGCCTCACCGCCCGGCTGACGCTGAAATTTTGAGGGTGCTTGCCTCGTTGCCCTTAAGGGCCTGCACAAATCTCCCAACACACCTCGAGGGGATGGCTGGGAAGCTGATATGGTGGATGAGTGTCAGCGCTTAGAGATTTTCCGTTTAGAAAGATGGGCGTGACACCGTAATCGTTCGTGCGTCCGGGTGCTGCCGGAAAATTCATTCACTGTCCGCCTCATCTAAGTTCAACAGTGCTTTGCGTTTTTCGCCGGAGGCGGCTTCTGCCCACATCAAAAGACTGTCCAAAGCAGGGCAGAGGGATTGGCCCCAATCGGTGAGATGGTATTCCACGCGGGGCGGGATTTCGGGATGGACGGTGCGGGTGACGACTTCGTCCTTTTCCAGCTGGCGCAATTGCTGGATGAGCATTTTTTGCGAGATGCCGGGGATGGCGCGTTCGAGTTCGGAAAAGCGCAGGGTCTTGCCGCCGAAGAGCTGGAAGAGGATGACGAGTTTCCATCTACCGCCGATGACCTGCAGCACATTTTCGATGCCTCTCGCTGCAAGCTCCGCCGTGTAATCGGGGCGCTTACCTGGAGGTCTGTCAGTTACCTTTTCGTGCGTTCTTGTCATGTTCCAAGCCTAGCGGCATGTATGAGCCCCGGCAATCTTTCACGCCGCGCTTGAGAACGCACCTGAGAAAAGGAAGGCATGTCATGACGATTACGCTCCCCAAACCCGTTGCCGATTATATGGAAGCCAGCGCCCGGCTGGATGCGGACGCCATTCTTGCGCCCTTCGCGCCGGATGCGGAGGTTTTCGACGAGAACCGCACGCATCGCGGGCGTGAAGAAATCAGGGCATGGATTCTCAGCGCGGCGATCGCCGCCAAGGCGGTGCCGCTGCCTCGGGCCGTCGTTGATGCCGAAGACAGTGATTGCCGCGTGCGGGCGGAGGTAGCGGGTGATTTTCCCGGTACGCCGATCATGCTGACGTTCGATTTCGGGCTGAAGGGTGGGCAAATTCAGTCGCTGCGCATTTCACCCTGAGAAGGTAGGCGCTGGAATGAGCGGGGTTCCGCGTCTTTTAGCCGGGCGCGGTTGCTCTTGCGTCCGGCTGCCCGAGGTTTCAAGATGGTTTCCCAACAAGCCTTGGGAGGCTGAGATGGCAGGTGAGCGGCAGCGCTTTGGGGCCATTCCGGGAGCGGCAGAGGAGGCCGTCCGTTCCGGGAGCGATTTTGCGGACGGCGGCGGGAACTCTGCCTCTGCTGCCGGGACGGGGCATGGCCCACAGGCTCACGAAGCACGCTTTTCCCACAAACCCACCTGGGCGCAGACCCGCTATCTCATTCGCGGGCTGAAACAGCCGGGCGGCAAGCTGCCTTTGTTCGACGATGAGGGGCAGGAGATCGACATCCGCACCATCCGCTCCTGCATCGAGCGGGGCTGGGCGGAACCCTGGTTCAAGAACCCGATCAAGAAAGACTGGCTTGTCTGCAAGCTAACGGCGGAAGGCTATAAAGTGCTGGGGTCGGCAAAACCGAAAGCCTGACGATTTTCCTGCCGCGTGGAACGCGCCCGGAAAAGCATCCTAACAACCCGATACCGGAAGTGTGACGCGTGCGCTTTGGCGTGCGCGGCGCTCTTGCTTGTCCCCGCAAACGAAAGCCCCCGGCGTGGGGGGGCGCCGGGGGCACTACGAGGGGTTCTTGACGATTCACGAGGCTGTTGGTGCCCCGTTTGTTATTTTTACCAAGCCTTAACTTTAGGCGCAAGATAAAAACGACCGTTTGTTAATAATGATTAACTATTTTGCACAGTAAACAGGGCCATTCGTAAACAAATCGAGGTTTAATTGTTTAAAGTTTTAAGGAGAATTAAACGTTTTTTAAACTGTGCCAAAACGATTGGAGCTAAGTATTTAGAAGGCAATTGCGCGGTAGAGTGCGCTGAAGGCACATTATTCATTCGTGTTCGGATTTGTGCCTGGGCAGTAGTGGCGTTTCTCGAGGGGCTTTTGAGTATGAAGGATATGTCTATCGCCAGTGAGGCTGAGGCCTTGGCAGGCCTGAACGGAATTTCCGGCGGCGCGGGACGGCCGGTCGATCTGGTTCATCTTTCCCGCTACACGATGGGCGACCGTAATCTGGAATCGGAGCTGCTGGGCCTGTTTCGCCAGCAGGCACGGGTTTATGTGAGCCGGATGCGGGACGCGGAGAGCGATCAGGACTGGCACCGCGCGGCGCACAGCCTGAAGGGCTCGGCCAAGGCGGTCGGCGCTTGGGCCGTGGCCCAGGTCTGCGAGGGGGCGGAGAGCCTTGGCGCAGGCGCGCAGGACGCCCGGCTCAAGGCGATCGGCGAGATCGAAGCCCAGCTCGATACGGCGACGGCTTATATCGATCTTTTGCTCGCGAGCTAATTCTTAAAGCTCCAGGCGCAAGACCGCTTCTTCCGCAAGGGCGAGGGAGGCGGTGATGCCTGGGCTTTCGATCCCGAAAAGATTGAGCAAGCCTTCGAGCCCGTGATCGGCGGGCCCGGAGAGAAGAAAGTCGCGTGCCGGCTCGCCCGGCGCCTGGATTTTCGGCCGGATGCCCGCATAGCCCGGCTGCAGCGCGCCGTCCTCCAGCTCCGGCCAATAGGCGCGAATGGCGCCGTAAAAGCGCTCCCCCCGCGCCGCATCTACTGAATAGTCCGGGCCTTCCACCCATTCCACATCCGGCCCGAAACGGGCCTGGCCGCCCATATCGAGGGTGAGGTGAATGCCGAGCCCTGCCGCCTCCGGCACCGGATAGATGAGGCGGGAGAAGGGGGCTTTGCTGGGTAGCGTGAAATAATTGCCCTTGGCGTAATAGGCCGGGGGCACATGGGTGGCATTCAGCCCTTCGATCTTGCGGGCAAGGTCCGGCGCGCTAAAACCTGCGGCATTGACGAGGCAGCGGGCTTTAAGGCGCATGGGCGCCGCACCGCCCACCTCCAGCCCATACCCATCCTTGAGCCGGGCCGCTTTCAAAAGCGGCGCGCCGAAGGCGATCATGCCGCCCCTGTCTTCCAGGTCCCCCTGCAAGGCCAGCATATAGCCATGGGTGTCCAGAATGCCCGTGGAGGGGGAAAGGAGCGCCGCCTCGCAGGCAAGCGCCGGTTCCAGCGCTTTTGCCTGGCGGGCGGTGAGGCTTTCAAGATCGGTGACGCCGTTTACCGCCGCTTTTTGCCGGATGGCGGCAAGCTCGCCTTCCTGCTCTTTCGTCGCCGCGGCGATGAGCTTGCCGCAGCGCCGGTGGGCGATGCTCCGCTCGGCAAGATAGCGGTAGAGGCGTTCTTTCCCCTCCACGCAGGTGCGCGCCTTCAGGCTGCCTTCGGGATAATAGATCCCGGCATGAATGACTTCCGAATTGTGGGAGGAGGTTTCGGTGCCGATCTGCCCGGCCTTTTCCAGCACGATCACCTCCCGGCCCTTGAGGGCAAGCGCGCGGGCGACGGCAAGGCCGATGACGCCTGCGCCGATGACCACGCAGTCAGCTTCGCTTTCATAAGAGGGGGAGGAAGGTGCCATGGGCCGGGCCGTTTTGTTTTGAGCTGCGCCCGTTTTAACCGGCCTGCGGCGAAATGACCATGAGAGCGCTGGGGCGGGGCCCGAAAGGGCGGGGAAAAGTGGCTGGACGCTGGGCAAAGAGGCGTGATAAGCCCCTCCTCGAACAAGGTGCTGGCAGGCTTCCCGGGGCGTGAGGCTCAAGGGGAAGGCCTTGAAAAGGCGAGCCGGCGTCAATTATGTAAGAGGGGCTGCGGTCAGGGAGGCGGCGGCAACTTTTCCGGCATCCAAAGACGGCGATAAAAAGACAATGGCAAAGATCACCTTTATCGAGCATGACGGCACCAAACACACGGTCGAGGCTGAAAACGGCATGACCGTGATGGAAGCGGCCGTGAAGAACTCCGTTCCCGGCATCGATGCCGATTGCGGCGGGGCCTGCGCCTGCGCGACCTGCCACGTTTATGTGGGCAAGGACTGGCTCGACAAGACGGGCACGGCCGAGCAGATGGAAGAAGACATGCTCGACTTCGCCTTCGACGTGCGCGACAACAGCCGCCTGTCCTGCCAGATCAAGGTCACGGACGAAATCGACGGCCTCGTCGTCGACCTGCCCGAAAAGCAGTTCTGATTTTCTGAAAAAGCCGTTTCCGTGCGTCTCGGAGCGGCTTTTTCTTTTTAGTCCCTGCCGGTCAGGTTCGGGGCGCTTTGGCCTGTGTGCCGTTCGCAAGTCCGTTTACGTAAAAGCAGTTCTCACAGATAAATTCTGAGACCGTTTGGGCGGATGCGCCCAAACATCCATTTGTTGGCGTTTACGGTTCAGAAACCATAAAAGCGGTTCTATTTCCTGGAAATCCGGGGATTTTCTCAGCTACTTTACGGCTTATTAACATTAACAAGCGCATCTTTTCTCCCAAAGACCGGCGATCCCGCCGGAGACTTCTGGCCACGGAGAGATGAATGGCATCGAACGATTCCCGCCCGCCTGTGTCAGCCGATCCTCTTGCCGACGAAGCCGTCTATAGGGCGGCTCTTTCCGCTTGCGCCAATTGGCTGAAAGCGGGTGATGCCGCGCGCGCGGTTGAAGCGCTGCAAGATACGATGAGCCGGCTTGAGCGTGAGGCGCAGCGGGGCCCGCTGCGGGCGCGCCAGGTGCTTGTGGTGGGCGGTGCAGGATATGTCGGCGCGGTGATGGTGCGCGAGCTCTTGAAGCAAGGCTATGGCGTGCGTGTTCTGGATAACTTCCTTTATGCCAATTCGCTGTCGATGGAAGGGTTGTTCGACGAGCCCGGATTTAGCTTTGTGTTCGGGGATATGCGTGACCAGGCCGTATTGGACCGGGCGCTGGACGGGGTGACGGACGTCGTGCTGCTTGCGTCGCTGGTCGGCGATCCGATTTCCAAGAAATATCCGGAGCTGACCCGGTCCGTGAACGGCGGAGGCAGCGAGGCGCTTTTCGAAGCGATGAAAGGCCGCGGCATCCATAAGTTCGTTTTTACCTCAACATGCTCGAACTACGGCATGCGCACCTCCGATGACCCTGCGACGGAAGAGGCCGAGCTGAAGCCGCTTTCGATTTATGCGGAAACAAAAGTGGCGTTTGAAAAATACATTCTAACGCATGCGGATAAAGCTGATTTCATACCGACTATCCTGCGCATTTCGACGGCGTTCGGCTTAAGCCCGCGCATGCGTTTCGATCTTACGGTGAACGAGTTTACCGCAGCCTTGGCGCGCGGCGAAGCTCTCGACGTTTATGACAAAGATACATGGCGACCCTATTGCCATGTGCGCGATATTGCCGGTGCCGTGATCCGTGTGCTGGAAGCGGATGAAACCAAGGTGCGCGGCGAGGTGTTCAATGTCGGCTCGGATGAGAACAACTACACCAAAGCGATGATCATCGAAGAGATTCTCAAGCACATCGACGGTAAAGTGAATTTCGTGGAGCATGGGTCGGATCCCCGTAATTACCGGGTTTCCTTCCGCAAGATCCGCGAAGTTCTCGATTTCGTGCCCCAGCATTCGGTCGCCGGATTTGTGCCGGAGCTGATCGGCGCAGTGCATGCCGGTTTCTATCAACGCCAGAATGCCATTCAAGGCTATTACGGCAATTATGAGGTGCGGCCGGAAGTGGCGGCCGCGTAAGGAGGCGCAATGGCGCTCACCGTGGACGTTTCCGGCATGGCTGATAACAAGCGCGGTGTCGATGCCGGCGCGGTTGTTGCCGCGTTGCGATCGGCGATAGGGCGAGGCGCCGAAAGCGGTTTTGTGCCGTTGCATGCTCCGCGCATAGCCGGCGCTGAATGGACTTACGTAAAAGATTGTCTCGATGCGGGATGGGTGTCTTCCGTCGGATCTTATGTGGGCCGGTTCGAGGAGATGCTGGCTGAGCGGTGCGGGGTGGCGCATGCTGTTGCTGTCGTAAACGGCACCGCTGCTTTGCAGGTCTCGCTTCGGCTGGCGGGCGTTCAAGCCGCAGATGAGGTCATCATTCCTGCCGCGACTTTCGTGGCGACGGCGAATGCCGTCTCCTATCTCGGCGCCGTGCCGCACTTTGCCGACAGTTCCACGCTCACGCTTGGGCTCGACCCTGAAAAACTGGGCGCATATCTCAAAGATATTGCCGAAGTGACCGGAGAGGGTATGCGTAACCGGCTAACGGGCCGGCGCCTTGCCGCGATTGTTCCCATGCACACATTCGGTCATCCCGTCGATATGGAGGCGCTGGCCGAGGTCGGTGCGCAGTGGAACCTGCCGATCGTGGAGGATGCCGCCGAGTCGCTTGGCAGTTTTTACAAAGAACGCCCCTGCGGGTCGCTCGGACTTGTGGCAGCGGTGAGTTTCAACGGTAACAAGATCATCACCACAGGCGGCGGCGGCGCTATCCTGACAAATGATGCTGAGCTTGCCCGGCATGCAAAGCACCTGACGACCACGGCCAAGGTTCCTCATAAATGGGCCTTCAATCATGATGAGACTGGTTACAATTACCGCCTGCCCAACTTGAATGCCGCAATGGGGTGCGCGCAGCTGGAACAGCTCGATGGTTTTTTGCAGGCAAAGGCCTGGCTTGCAGATCGCTATAATGAGGAATTTTCCGAGCTAAAAGGTGTTTCCTTTTACCGTCCGCCTTCTTTCGCCCGATCCAATAACTGGCTCAATTGTCTGCTTCTCGATACCCCGGATATGGAGGCCCGCAACGCCGTTCTCGATGCAACGAACGATGCAGGTCTGATGACCCGGCCGCTTTGGACGCTTATGCCGGACCTTCCTATGTATGCAGGCTGTCCTTCCATGGATTTACCGGTGGCGCGAGCCCTAGAAGCGTGCTTGATCAACATTCCCTCCAGCGTGGAGCTTGGGGAGGCGATATGAATGAGCGGCGCATTGCGGTGGTGACGGGCTCGCGGGCGGAATATGGCATTCTGCACCGCCTGATCGGCTTGCTGCATCGCGATGCTGCTATTGAGCTGCAGCTCATCGCCACTGGCACGCATCTGTCCGAGCGCCATGGAATGACCCTGCGTGAGATCGAAGCGGACGGTTTTCCCATCGCTGCAAAAGTGGATATGGAACTCGGCGCCGACGATGCCGCCGGTCTTGCCGAGGCGATGGGCCGCGGGCTCGGCGGTTTCGGCCGTGCATTTGCTGAGTTGAAGCCGGACATCGTTGTGGTGCTGGGGGACCGGTACGAAATTCTGGCGGCAGCGGAAGCGGCCATGCTTGCGCGCCTTCCCATTGCGCATATTCATGGCGGGGAAGCGAGCGAGGGGCAGATCGATGAAGCGATCCGCCACGCTCTCACCAAGATGGCGCATTATCATTTCGTGGCGGCCGAGCCTTACCGGCGCCGGGTCATTCAAATGGGTGAAGACCCTTCGCGTGTTTTCAATGTCGGCGCGCCAGGCCTTGATCCCCTCACGGAAGAGGACACGGCAGATCCGCAAGATATCCTTGCTGAGCTCGGTGTGCCGGGTGCGGGCGGCCCGCTTTTTCTCGTGACATATCATCCGGTTACGCTGGCCGGGGAGGCAGGGGAAGCGGCGGCGCAGCTCCTGGGCGCGCTCGATGCTTTTCCAGATGCGCGGATTATTTTTACCGGCACCAATGCGGACACGGCCGGCGAGGAGATCGCCCGGCTGATCGAGGTTTATGCCGTGCGCCATGCCCCGCGTACCGTATGTGTGCAGTCGCTCGGGCGGCGGCGCTACGGCACGGTGCTGCGCGCGGCGGATGCGGTGATCGGCAATTCATCGAGCGGTATTATCGAAGCACCTGCTGTGGGAACGCCGACGGTCAATATCGGCCCGCGGCAACAGGGCCGGCTGCGTGCGCCCTGTGTCATCGACTGTGACGCGGAAGCCGGGGCAATCGTTGCGGCGATCCGCCATGCGCTCTCGGATGAAATTCAGGTGCAGGCGGCGCGCTGCGAAACGCCATATGGACGGGGCGGTGCCTCAGAGCGGATATACGAGAAGCTGCGCGAGCTGCCGCTGGAAAATATTTTGATGAAACGTTTCTACGAGCTTGAGGTGCCGGCATGAGCAAGCCGCCCCATGTCGAGATCATTGCCGAGGCCGGCGTGAACCATAATGGTTCGCTCGAGCGGGCGCTTGAGCTTGTCGATGCGGCGGCGGATGCAGGTGCCGATGTCATAAAGTTTCAAACCTTCAGCGCCGATGCGATTGCTACGAAATCCGCGCCGAAGGCTGCTTACCAAAAGCGGGAAACAGGCGAAGCGCAAAGCCAGTATGAGATGCTGAAAGCGCTGGAGCTCGATGAAGCCGCCCATCGGACGCTCATCGCTCGCTGCGCGGAACGCGGTATCGAGTTTTTGTCGACGCCATTCGATTTTCCGAGTCTCGATTTGCTCGCAAACAGGCTGAAACTAACGCGGCTTAAAGTCGGTTCGGGCGAGTTGACCAATGCGCCGCTGCTTCTTGCCATTGCGCGCACCCGCCGCCCCGTCATCCTTTCCACCGGCATGGCGAGGCTGGAGGAGATCGAAGCAGCGCTCGGCGTCCTTGCTTTCGGGTATGGGGAAGGCGGCGCGCCTTCCGAAAGCGCGTTTCAGGCGGCTTACAAGAGCGAGGCAGGCCAGCGCGCCTTACGGGCCAATGTGACGCTGCTGCATTGCACCAGCGCTTATCCAACGCCGGATAGTGATATCAATTTGAAAGCCATGGAGGCGTTGCGCCGGGAATTCGGTTTGCCGGCGGGCTTTTCCGATCACAGTGTCGGTATCGAGATCCCCATCGCTGCCGCCGCTCTCGGTGCTGCCATGATCGAGAAGCATTTTACGCTCGATAAAACCTTGCCAGGGCCAGACCATAAAGCCTCTATCGAACCGGATGACCTGCGCGCTCTTGTCAGCGGCGTGCGCCGTGTAAGCGCCGCGCTCGGCGACGGCGTTAAAGAACCGCGCGGCATTGAGGCGGAGACGGCGGATGTGGCGCGCAAAAGCCTTGTGGCGGCGCGGCCCATTGCGGAAGGCGAGCTTTTTACGGAAGACAATCTGACGGTGAAGCGGCCGGGCACGGGGCTGTCCCCGCTCGCATTCTGGTCGCTACTCGGCAAGCCAGCGCCGCGCGCTTTTGCGCCGGACGAGCTTATTGGGCTGTGAGGAAAAATGGCCGATTGGAAAAAAGCTGCATTGCCTGAAAGCGCCACGATACGTGAGGCGATTGCCTCACTCGATCAAAGCGCCTTGCAGATCGTGCTTGTCGTGGATGGGGAAACGCATCTTAAAGGCACGATCACGGACGGCGATATCCGCCGCGCGCTTTTGCGCGGGGAGGGGATGGAGGCGTCTGTCACCAAGGCAATGAAGGAAAATCCCATCACCGCCGGGCCGGAGATCGACCGGGCGACCGTCCTTAAATGGATGAAGCAGTTCGGCATCGCGCAGGTGCCAGTGGTGGATCATGGCGGGCACATCGTTGGGCTTGAGACGCTCAATCAGCTCATGCGTCAGCAGGACAGCGGTAACTGGGTGGTGGTCATGGCAGGCGGGCTCGGCACACGGCTGCGGCCTTTGACCGAGGACCTGCCGAAGCCGCTTATTCCCGTGGGCGGCAAGCCGGTGCTGGAAGGTATTATCGAACGTCTTGCTGAACAAGGCTTCAAACGGCTCTTTCTCTCTGTCAATTACCAGTCGCAGAAAGTGGAAGACTATTTCAAGGACGGATCGAAATGGGGCGTCGAGATTACGTATCTCGAAGAGAACAAGCGCCTCGGCACGGCGGGCGCGCTGCATCTCCTGCCTGAGCGCCCGGTGGAACCCTTCCTCGTCATGAATGCCGATCTCATGACGGATATCGATTTCCGGCGTCTCGTCGATTTTCATAAGGAACAGGAAGCCGATGCCACGATGGGCGTGCGCGATTACCGTCTGCAAGTGCCTTACGGGGTGATCGACACACGCGGACACCGCATCACCGGCATTGTGGAAAAGCCGGTGCAAAGCTATTTCGTCAATGGCGGGATTTATGCGCTTTCTCCTTCCGTCCTTTCGTATGTGCCGGAAGATAAAATGTACGACATGCCCGAGCTTTTCGAGGCGCTGATCAGGGACGGCGGCCTTGCCGCCGCGTTCCCGATCCATGAATACTGGATCGATATCGGGCGCTTTGAAGATCTCGACAAAGCCCAGGAAGAATATGGCGCGGTCTTCGGCAAGGATGGCGCTGTGGAAGGCAAGATGCTGTGAGGCGGATCTGCACCATTCTGGCGCGGGGCGGCTCGAAGGGCGTGCCTGGCAAGAACATCCGTCTTATCGGCGGCAAACCGCTCATCGCGCACTCCATCGCCCAGGCGCTAGCCAGCGGGCTTTTCGAGAGGGTGGCCGTTTCGAGCGACGATGAGGCAATTTTGCGCGCCGCCGAAGAGGCTGGCGCCCATGAGCTGATTGTGCGCCCCGCAGAACTTGCGAGCGATACGGCTCCCAAGCTTCCGGCCATTCTTCACTGCGTGAAGGACGTGGAAAAGCGTGAGGGCCGGTTCGATGTGGTTGTGGACCTGCAGCCGACCTCGCCTTTGCGAGAGCCTTCGGATATTCGAGGCGCGGTGGCGCTGCTCGAGGAGAGCGGTGCGCCCAATGTCATCACCGGCGCGACCGCTAAGTGCTCGCCCTATTTTTCTTTGGTGGAAGAGCGGGCGGACGGCACCGTCGGTCTTTCCAAGCCCACCGATCCGCCGCTTGCCCGCCGCCAGGACGCGCCGCGCACCTTCGATATGAACGGCTCTGTCTATGTCTGGCGCCGGGAAGTGCTCACCGCCGATATGAAGCTTTTCCAGCCGGGCACGCGGCTTTACGAGATGCCGGAAGAGCGCTCCGTCGATATCGACACGGCGCTCGATTTCGAATTCGCGGCATTTTTAATGGCGCGTCGCCGAGCCTGACCGGTTATTTGCCCAGCACCCGCTTGGTCCATTCATTCGCCGAGGCGCCACTTTCTTTCGGCAAATGGTTCGTGTCGAGGCGGGGAAGTCGCAGTGCGTTTTCTGGTGTGATTTCCGCCAGATCCACTTTTGTTGTGAGCGCTGCGGCGCAGCCGAGCTCTTCCAGAACGGCTTCCGTTGCCTCGTTGTAATCGCCGTAAGGATAGCAGAAGGTAAAATCCTGCCGGGATACCCCAACAACGTCGAGCAGACGCAGCGAGTTCTCGATGTCGCGGCGCTGGTCTTCGGGTGCAAGACGCGAGAGCCAGTAATGGCGGTCGCCGTGAGAACCGATATGGTGGCCAGCCTCGCGCATTTCTGTGAGCTCTGCGGCGTTACAGTAAAGGCTCTCGGCGAAGTCTTTTCCATCCGCGCTGACGAATTCGGCGAAAAGCCGCTCTGTCAGACGGCTGCGAGTTCCCTCTGGCAAGGCGTGTTGTAACAGGCGTTTGATGTAAATGGTTTCGGCGTCGTCATAACCGAAAGGCTTTTCATATTCCGCCGAAAGCGCACTGAGAGAGGGAAGGGCGGTGCGCTGTGCTTCTTTCCCGATCCACACGTCGAGTGTTTGCCGAAGCGCGCCGGTGTCCGGCGCGGCGGCAAGAATGAAATGCACTTTGTTGACGTCGAGAATTTCCCGGTCGAGCGCTGTCGCGGCCGGCGGATAGAAGGCGCCTTTGAGGCCGCGTTTTTCCAGCCGCGGAAAAACTTCTTCATAATGATCGCGGTACCCGTCATCGAAACTGAGCAACACGCCGCGCTCAGGCAGCGTATCTTGCCCCTTTGACGCCCTAAGCACGTCTTCCATCGTCACTGGCTCATAATAGTGCGCCAGATAATCAAGCTGCGCATCGAAAAGCGCTGTATCAAGCCCTTTTATGCGAGGATAGGCGCTTTGTGCCAGCGGTCGCACATAATGATACATGACGATAGTAAGCATAGATGGGCTCGCCTTTAGGCTTTACGCCGCCGGGTGATGATATGCCAGCGTGAGAACGTGCAGTCATCGGTTTTGTCATGCCGATCGACGAGAATTTTTTCCACGATATCGAAACGATCTGAGAAGAGTTCGTCTATCTTTTCTTCATCGAAATAGGATTGAATCGTGTCTTTCTCATGAAATGTGGAGACAACCTCTTCCTGATTGCCGCCGCCAATAAGGTCGCAATAGAAAAGGCTTTCCGGCTTCAGTGTTCTTTGAACTTCCGAGATTGCAGATTTGGCAATATCAAACGGCATAGAGTCCAGGACGCCGTGGCTGACAGCTACATCGAAATATGTATCTCGCCAGGGAAGAGCTCTCGCATCGGACTGCACGATCTTTTCTTCGGCATTTTGGAGTCCGCGGCTGCGCAGCCATTCGCGGGCTGTTCTAATGGCCTCTGCGGACAGATCAAAACCGTGAGGATCCAGTTCAAAATCCTGCGCCATGACTAAATGCCGTCCAATACCGCAGCCGACGTCGAGCAGTTTCATGCCTGCAGCGTTTGGAAGATGATCTTCGAAGCTGGAAAATCCGGTTCGCTTGCGAATATATTTCGAGATAAAGCGGACCATTTCTTCGTTTGGATAGAAAACGAAATTCTGTTTGTTCTTGTAGGATTCTTCCCAGGCGCCTTGGCGGGTGATGTCCTGATGAGACATGGATTTGTTCCTGTCATGCAGAAAATGAGGCGGAAGTCTTCGTTTTTTGTGTTGTTAAGGCATATGTCCTGTTGGGACGGTCTTGGTCGGCATCAGCTTTGAAGAGACGAAATGAGGTGTGTTCTGACTTAAATGCGAAACGGATTTGCGTATTGCTCGGCGTAAGTGGCTCGAAATAGTTGGGTAGAACCAATCCGCCGTCGTTTTCCACAGGAAAGAAATTTGTTTTTAAGAAAGCGTCTGAGTCCAGCCCGTAGTTATAGAAGTCGGCATACTCGTATACATCTCGTTCTATTAGTGTTTGAACGGCGGAGCTGAGCGATGGGAGTGCGTCTTCTCTACCATAGAAATCGACAATGCGAAGAGCGCTTGCTGTCTCTGCCTCACAGACACGCGTTACGATGATTGCTTGAGGGCGTTCTGCTTTGAAGAGTGCGTAGATATCGTATTTATAAACGGGATGTTCGAGATACCGGCCAATCACATAGGCGGGTGTTTTGTGCGGTGTGCTGTTTTCAATAAGGGCGGCAATATGCGAGTTTGCCAAATCGCCGCGTGAGAGATGCCGCAAGGTGCCGGTGGCCGGTATATTCTTCGTGTCCGGCAAACCGCGATGTTTGACCAGACGGTAGGAGCTGAGCTTTCTGTTTACGATAGCGTGCCGGTTAAGTGTTCCGGTTTTATAGCGCAGTGCGGCATAAACTCCGGCAACCTCAGCATTGTTTCCGACTGTTCCGATGTGCACGGCAGGCTCATTCTTCGTTAGAAATCCCAATAACTTCATGCCCAATGCGCTTTTGCGCATATCGGGCCGGACCATCCAGGTCGTGAGCCAGATCGTGTTGCTACGGGCCAAGGCAGGATCCAATTGCCGCGTGGAAATAAAGCCCAGAATACCGCATAAGTCTTCGTCCCCGGCTTGTTGGGCAATGACGAAATTATACCGGTTGTGAAGCATATCCTTATGTTGCCAATCTATAAGGGTGTGATCGGTTGCGAGGACATGGTTTTCCGCCCAATGATCGTGAAGAAATTTTTGTACCTTTCCGATCTCTTCCGGCGGGCAGAATCCGACGCTCGTTTCTGGGGGCATATTCATGCCGATGCCCCGGCGGGTGCTTCAACCAATTCGACGAGACCATATTGTCGTGAAAAGAGCCAGGTGATCGGGCGTTCGTCGAACGCGACGGCAGGAACTGGTTTGCTGATGCGATGGAACCCATGCGCGCGCGCGGCATTTGCCGCTTCGGCGATATCGGGAACCTCTATGCAGATGTGCACAAGCTTTCGATCTTTTTTCAGACTTTCTGTGATGGGAGAGTCGTCGCCCGCAGGTTCGATCAGCTCAAGTGTTTGTCCGTGCAAGCTTACAAAGGCAACCTTCACCTTCTGAATAGGATCGTGAAAGATCTCGGCATCAGGTGCCATGTCGCGAATGCTGGTAACAGCCAATCCGATATGATGCGTACGGGCTTTGTCACCAAAGAAGTTTAGCTTGGTCATGCCGCAGCCTGTGCTTTAAGTGTCAAGGCGTCTGGAACAGCATAAGGGTTATCGAGCACCCAGCGGAAGTGATGGGGGTGAACCTCTTCAAAACCGCTCGCTGTCCAAAAATCGTGGCAAGGGCGATTGCGTTCTGTTGGAACAAAACGCGCTTCGAGATGGCGTGCCCCCTGTTCCTTTGCCCATTTAAAAATCTGGTGGACCATTGCCCCTTCCACCTGGCGGCCCATTACACGGCAACTGAGGACGAAGTCTATAATACTAACCGTGTCGCCTTCATGCTCGCCGGAAATGATACCTGTTAAGCCATAGTCGCCAAAACGGTCGGCAACGCGGAATGTCCAAATTTTACGATCCGGGGCGGCGTTCCAGTTGGCCAATTCAGCTTCGGTCATGCGCCGGGTCGACAAATTCATTTGGTTTGTTTTGTTGAGCAGCTGTGCTGCCCGGCTCAGATTGGTTTGATTCAGTTCCTCGACGGTCACGCAGATTTCAAGCCGCTCCAGCCAGGCGGTAGAAGAACCTGTCTCCTCACCGTCACGAAATGTCCGGCGCATGCGTTCGGCGGCATAGTAGCTGGCCCTTTGTCTGTCTTCATCGCTCAGCGCAACGGAATCGAAACAAGTCAGCTGTTTGAGCGCAGCCGGATAAAGGGCAGGGTTTTTTGGCCAATCCGGTACCAGTATCTGAGGGAAGTTCTCGCTGACGAGGCCCCGTTCGGCCGGATTGTCGTCGATAAACAGCACTGCATCAGCACCCAGATTTATCTCCTCCAAAATGCTGCGGATATTACTCGCCTTGTCCTGCCAATTGATACGCCAGGCGGCAAAGTCGGCGCGCCGCAGGATCATTTCCGGGTGCTTGTCGATCGCCTCCAAGGCGGCTGGCTCGTCATTCTTACTGCACAGGGCGAGCAGAACGCCGCGCTGTGTAAGTGCTTTGAGCGCGCGCTGGAAGTCTTGAAAGGCTTCACCGGCGTGGCTGTGGCCGCCGAGGGTAATTCCTTGCCAACCCGTTTCGCCTACGATGCCTCCCCAAAGTGTATCGTCAAGGTCGAGAATGATGAGCTTTTTCGTATGCCCGCCGAGCGCTTGAGTATAGCTCAAGATATCATTGCTGGCGGCTTGATAGACTTTACTGCTGAAAGGGGCCTTTGCGGCATACCATAACGCGGGCGTCCAGGCGGCGTTGCCGCCTGCTTCACCGATCCAGCGGTCCGGCTCCAGGAAAAAGATGTTGGAGGAGGAGGCTAGTCTGTCGGCGAGCTGAATGTTCATGCGGTCGAGCAGAATGCGCGCGCCGCAGCCCGGGCGATAATCCAGCGGACCAAGCCCGCGTTCGGTGCTTGGTGATGTCCAGCGTGTGATGAAGAGGGCGCGCAAGTTGCTTGCTGCCTGGTTGAGCACATCGGCGAAGGCGTTGACTTCGGCCAATGCAGCGTCTGTATCATACGGCAGAAAGTTAGCGGCGTCCGTGTAGGTTTTCACGATGCTTTGTGGCTGTGTCCAGACTATGCCAATCTCATCCGTATCAGGAAAACCACTTGGATTCTGCAGAGCGAGGAGAGATTGAAAGGCCTGACCGTAAGGTGTAACGGTCACCTGCGCCGGTTTCTGCGGATTGTTAATCCGCAGGATGCGCGCGAGGGTCTCTAGATTGAAATCCGAGATCAGTCTGTAGCGCACCGGAGCACCGGTCATATTCAGCTCCTCAAGCTGATTGTGCGGTGTAATCAGCCAGTGTTTCGACTGTGCGATAGGGGCCGCCTTCTTCACCAAGCAGGTTCTCGTCCAGTAGTTGGACATCCTTTCCATGCAGCTTTGAGATCTCCTGCTCGATCGCAACAAGCAGGTTGATCAATCCGAGAGAGTCCAGCGGCGATTTCTCGCCGGTCAGGTTTGTATCGGCTGATTTCTGGAGATGCTGATCGGCGGGCAGTTGAGCGTTCAGCTCATCGATGGCGGCATAAATAGCCTCGATAGCCTTGTTCTTATCGATCATGGTGACAATCCGCGTTTACCTGAACCTGACACTCTAATTTTGGAGAGTGACGTTGTGTGCAAAAGGTAAATGGAATTGGTTAATCGACTCTTACGAGCAGTTCTGATGGATCTTACTCGGCCGCCGACTTCTTATCGAAGACCTCGTATTCGTGCTCGATGCTCTTTTCGATGAGGAGCCGCCAGAGGGGTTCGGCGATGGCGCCGGAGAGGCCGGCTTTTTCGGCCTCGGCCAGGACTTTTTGGACGACGTCCTCGATGCGGGCCTGGTCGCGTACGGCGCTGCGCTGGCCTTTGATGCGGCCGGCCTGTTCGATATAGCCCTGCCGCTCGGCCAGCAGTTTCACCAGCTCGCGGTCGAGCCGGTCGATTTCACGGCGTACATCGGACATGGTTTCGCAGTGAACGGCCACCGGGTCCTCCTTGGGGTCAATCTGGGGGCAAATCGGTCTATCTAGGGGGAAGATAGGCATCGCGCCGGGAAAGTCACCCTGAAATCACCGCAAACCCGGTGTGGCAGATGCGCCGGGCGGCGGAAAGGGTGGTCGAAGACATCCTAAATAAACAAATTAATAGTGTAAATTATTCGTTTTCACACTTGAATTTTGAATTTGAATGATTATTACAACAGGAGTTTGTTCTTTACCTCACGGGCCAGCCTTGCTAATTGGGCGCCGGGTGCGACACAGATGGACGGCATTTTATGACCCAGGAAACGATCAAGACGGACGTTGTCATCATCGGCGCAGGCCCTGTGGGGCTTTTCGCGGTGTTTGAGTTGGGCCTTTTGGACCTGAAGGCGCACCTTATCGATATTCTCGACAAGCCGGGCGGGCAATGCGCCGAGCTTTATCCTGAAAAGCCGATCTACGACATTCCCGGCCTGCCGCAAGTGTCCGGCCAGGAACTGACGGACCGGCTGATGGAGCAGGCCGCCCCCTTCGATCCGACCTATCACTATAATGAGATGGTCGAGAGCATGGAGAAGACCGGGGAAGGCCATTGGCGCCTGAAGACCGATGGCGGCCTTGTCTTCGAAGCGCCGGTCGTCGTCATCGCCGCGGGCGGGGGCAGTTTCCAGCCGAAGAAGCCGCCGATCCCGGGCATCGAGGAATATGAAGGCACGTCCGTCTTCTATGCCGTCAAAAAGATGGAAAACTTCCGCGGTAAAAACATCCTGATCTCCGGCGGCGGCGACAGCGCGCTCGACTGGACGATCAATCTGCAGCCGCTCGCCAATTCCATGCAGCTCATTCACCGCCGCGACGGCTTCCGCGCCGCGCCGGATTCGGTGAACAAGATGCGCGCGCTGGTCGACGAACAGAAGATGAAATTTCATCTCGGCCAGATCACCCAGCTTCACGGCGCCAACGGGCAGCTGGAAGGGGTGACGGTGAAGGGCGCGGACGGCGAGTTCAATGTCGAATGCGACACGCTGCTGCCCTTCTTCGGGCTCACCATGAAGCTCGGCCCCATCGCCAATTGGGGGCTCAACCTGCATGAGAACCTGATCCCGGTGGATACGGAGAAATTCGCCACCAACGAGCCCGGCATCTATGCCATCGGCGATATCAACTGGTATCCGGGCAAGCTGAAACTGATCCTTTCCGGCTTCCATGAAGCCGCTTTGATGGCGCAGGCCGCCTTCAAGCACATCAATCCGGATGCCAAGATCACGTTCCAGTACACGACGTCGTCGACGAGCCTGCAGAAGAAGCTAGGCGTCGCCTGATCTTTCTCCTTCGCAAGGAGCGGACACATGAAAATCATCGTCGCTGACAGCGGCGGGGTCGAGCACGCGCTCGACGCCGTGGAAGGATGGCGTGTGATGGAAATCATCCGCGCCCATGGTTTCGGCCTTGAGGCGGAATGCGGCGGCTCCTGCGTCTGCGGCACCTGTCAGGTGCATGTGGACCCGGCCTGGGCCGCCCGGCTGCATGAGCCGCGTGAGGATGAGCTGGAACGGCTGGATGAGAATTTCGCCGAGCCGGATGAGCGCCTGTCCTGCCAGCTCATCTTTACCGAGGAGCTGGACGGGCTGCGCCTCGTTCTTCCGGAAAATGTGAAGGCGCCGGAGCCAGCCTGAGGGCGTTGAGGCCCCGGCTTTCCTCGCCTTAAGCGGCGCGTCTTGCTATGAAAGGGCGCTGCTTTGAGGGAGGAAAGATGCAGGCCGCCGGTGAAGTTCCGTCCCGCTTTCATGCGGGCCATTTCCTGTTTCAGAAAAAAGCTGACGCTGCGCCCGGCCTGCCCGCCGGGGCGGAGGCGCTTTTGGACGGCTTGCCGGAAGATTTGGGCCTGATCGATACCCATGGCAGCGATGCCTTGCCGCGCTCGGCCGCGGGCCGCGCCATGATGGAGGCGATGCGCCAGGTGCATGAGGCGGTAGGCCACACGGCGCGCGAGCCGGCCGTCTCTCCCCGCTTTGCCGCCTATGGCGCGCTTGCCGATCTTTGGGCGGCAGAGGAAAAAGCGGAAGGGGCGGTTTTCGAAGAAGGCCTGCTCTTTGCCGGAAAGCCGGGCAGCGTCTGGCAGGAGGAAGCGGCGGTTCATGCGCGCAAGGCAAGTGAGCTTATGCTCCATGCCGGTGCCTTCGGCGCCGCGCAATGCGCAGGCACGGGCGGCGGCCTGCCCAGCATGGGGCTTGCCGATACAGTCTGCGCGGTCTCTAAAAACGCCGCTCTTGCCGCCTATGCCAGCGCCTATATTGCCCACAGCGTGCAGGCAGACGGGGTCAAAGCCAGCCTCTTTCAAGGGGAAGACAGGTTTTTCGGCGCTTATGAGGCGGTGCGGGAAGTGCCGGTCATGGAGCCCGATCTCATCTGGGAAGCGCTTTCCCGGGGTGTGCGCCTTGCCTCCACGCTCAAAAGCAAAGGCCTGTTGCGCGCTTGCGTGTTGACGTTGAAGGGGCGGGGCCGTCTTATTGGACCCATCGAGGGGGACCGGCTTCTGCGCTTCGGCGTCTCGCAGTGGCGGTGACGCGCGTTTAGCTGGATTTCTCTTCGGGACCTGCGTGGTGGCGGGCAAAGACCCAGAGGGGAAGGACCGAGAGGGGAAAGACATGGGCTTTTACGAAAAATATATCGTGCCGCGGATCATCAACGTGGCCTGCGGGACCAAACCCATCTCCTATCAGCGCCGCAAGGTCGTGCCACAGGCGGAAGGCCGGATTCTGGAGATCGGCATCGGCACGGGCCTCAATCTGGAATATTACGACCCCTCCAAGGTCGAAAAGCTGATCGGTCTCGACCCTTCCGAAGAAAGCTGGCGCATTGCCGGCGACCGCGCCAAGGACCTGCCTTTCGATGTGGAGTTCATCGGCTTGCCGGGTGAGGAAATTCCGCTCGATGCCAATAGCGTCGATACCGTGCTCGTCACCTTCAGTCTGTGCACGATCCCGGAGCCTGAAAAGGCGCTGGAAGGGATGCGCCGGGTTTTGCGGCCGGGCGGCAAGATGATTTTCTGCGAGCATGGCGCGGCGCCCGATGCAGGCGTGCGCAAATGGCAGGACCGGGTCAATCCCGTCTGGAAGGCGGTCTGCGGCGGCTGCAATCTCAATCGCGAGATCCCCTCGATCATCGAAAGCTCTGGCTTTAAGATCGGCAAGTTGGAGACGATGTATCTGCCCTCGACGCCGAAGATCGCCGGCTTCAATTATTGGGGCGCGGCGGAGGCCCGCTAGGTCTTACCAATAACGGTGCGGATAGGGTCGCCCGTAATACCAGGGATCGTAGAAAAAGGGATGGCGGTTCGCTTGTTCGATCGCCTGGGCGCGGCGCTCTTCCGCGCGGATTTCACGCAGCTTGAGCAGGCATTCGGAATATTTCTCCGTGCCGCGTTCAAAGCCGAGCTGCGTGCATTCTTGTTCATCGGCGATGCGCTGCTCGGTGGCCATGCGCTCGCGCTCTTCTGCGGAGACGCAGGCGCCGAGGCTGAGCAGCGCGGCGAGTGAAACGATGAGGGGCCAGGTGCGCATCTTTCTCTCCTCGGCCTTAAAAACTGGTGCCCACGCCGATACCAACGCCGAAGGTTGGCGAAGAGTTCTGCTTGGCCCGTTCCTTGGCGCGGATTTCCCTTAGTTTCAGGCGGCAATTGCCATAAGCCTCCGTGCCCGGTTCGAAACCGAGTTCCTGGCAGTTCCGGTCGTCTTCCGCTTCGATGCGGGCGGCTTCAGCCCGTTTGTCCGCTTCGCTTGCGCAGGCAGTCAAAAGGCCCGCGCTGAGTGCCGCCGCGATGAATGCTTTGAACATGATTTCGCCCTCCGCCCGTTATGGGTTGGATGGAAACAGCCTTACCAAGAGTTGAGGCGAAAATGTGGTGGGGTCAAGCCGTTCTGGAACGGGTAAAACCAGGGCGGAGCTGAAAGATGGCGCCCGCCAGTTCCGTCACGGCAAAAAGCCCGAAAATAGGCGAAAGCCCGCCCGCGATATGCCAGAGCAGCAGCGCGGCGACGGCAAGCCGTCCCGCTCCGTCCAGCCGGGCAAGAAGGGCTAAGGGCATTTTTAGCCGCGCCAGCGCCCAGATGACGCCGATAACGCCCATGATGTTGATGAAGGCCATGGCGGCCCCGCCGATTTCCGGCGCAGCTTCCGGGGCGATGAGGCGGTCATGCAGCCAGAAAATAAGATCAAGCACGGGCCGCGCGGTGAGCGGCAGCACAAAGAGCCCCGTGACGAGAAGATCGAGCCCGGCGAAAAAGCGGATGGTCTTTTCCATGGGAGGGCCTTTCTTCAGTCCGCCGCTTGCGGGGCGGGCACGGGCTTTTGCCAGATGAGCTCATGGCCGGGCTGCGGATGAGACGGGATCATCCGGGCAAAGACGAGAGAAATGCCCGCCATGCCCGCACCCAGAAGGAAGACGAGCGAAGGATTGAAAAGCCAGATGAGCCCGAAAAGCGCCGGAATAACGACGGCGGCGATATGATTGATCGAAAAGGCGACCCCGGCGGTGGGGGCGATGTCTGCCGGATCGGCGATTTTCTGGAAATAGGTTTTCATCGCAATCGCCATGGCAAAGAAGGCATGGTCGATGACATAGAGCACGGCGGCGATCAGCGGATTTTCCACAAAGGCATAGGTCACGAAAACGAGGATGAGACCGATATATTCGAAGGTGAGCGCGCGCCGCTCTCCGAAGCGGATGATGGCGCGGCCGATGGCCGGCGCAAGCACCATGTTGAAGGCCTGATTGATCAGGAAGAGCATGGTGATTTCGGTCACCGCATAGCCGAATTTTTCCACCATCATGAAACCGGCAAAGACGACGAAAATCTGCCGCCGCGCGCCGCCCATGAAAGTGAGCGCGTAATAAAGCCAGTAGCGCTGGCGCAGAATCAGCGTCTTGTGCTGCGGCACCGCGGCTTTGAATTCCGGAAAAAGCAGAAAGGCGGCAAGCGCGATAAGGCAGGTGACGGCGCCGCCTGCGGCATAGACCCATTTATAATCGAGATGCAGCGCCTCGAAGGTCACATAGATCAGCGCATAGGCAACGAGGCTGGCAAAGCCCGCCATTGCAAGGAGCTTACCAAGGATGGCCGGCGCCTCGGATTTCGGCAGCCATTGCAGCGCCAGCGATTGCTGCGCCGTTTCATAATAATGATAGCCGACCGACATCAGCACCGTCGTGCAGTAAAACCCGATGGCGGTGGGAAAGAAGCCGGTCAGCGCCGTTCCCGTGCCGAGCAGGGCAAGGGAGAGCAGGGCGAAACGTTGTTCTTTGATCGCCAGCAGAATGAAAACGAAGGTGAAGGCCAGAAAGCCCGGCACCTCGCGCAGCGATTGCAGGATGCCGATCTCCGCGCCGGTAAAAGCGGCCCGCTCGATCGCAAAATTGTTCACCAGCGATTGCCAGGTGGCGAAGGAAAGCGGCACGGCGGCGGCCATGACGAGCAGCAATATTTCCGGCCGGCGCCAGTCTGTCTTTCCGGCTGTCCGTCCGGCTAAATTTTGAAAAATGTTGCTCATTATCGGGCCGTGCGCTTGTGATGCGGCGGATTGACCCTAATCATGGCAGGGGCGCCTGTCTTGCTCAAAATGGGCAAATCGGGCGGCGGAAATGCGGGGTAAGTGCGCTATGCTTGCGCCGCATTCGCGCGGGTCTCAGTTTTCCGCGCATGCAGCCGGTTGGAACGGCCAAAGCAGGAGACGTGTGTGGCTTCAAAATGGGGATGGGCGGTCGGTGCAGGGCTTGTGATCTTGGCCGCAGCCGGGGCGTATTTTTTCTTTAGCGGTTCCGCCTATCAGGCTGAAAAAGCCAGGATTGGTCCTGCCGTCGAGGCCGTCTATGCGACGGGCACCGTAGAGCCGGTGCGCATGTCCCGGGCGGGCCCGAAAATCGCAGGCCGCATCGTGGCGATGCCGGTGCGCGAATCTCAGATGGTCGCCAAGGGCGATCTGCTTGTGGTGCTCGATGATACCGAAGCACGCTCGCGCGTTGCCGAGCTCGAGGCCCGGCTCGATCTTGCGAAAGCCGAGCAGGCGCGCGTCGCGCGGCTTTTCCGCTCCGGCAATATCAGCGCCTCGGCCCGCGATCAGGCTTTCACGAATACGCAAAGCGCGCAGGCCGCGCTCAATGCTGCAGAAGCGCAGCTTGCGGAACATCACATCCGCGCGCCGATGAGCGGGCAGATATTGCGCTTTGAGGACGATCCGCAAGTGGGCGACCTGGTGCGGGCGGGTGAAACACTCGCCATCCTGGGCGATCCGGCCCAGCTCTGGATCGAAGCGGATGTGGATGAAGAAGACATTCCGCAGGTTGAGCTCGGCCAGCGCGCGCTCATCCGTTCCGATGCCTTCACCGGCCGTGCGCTGGAAGGGGAGGTGCGTAAGATCACGCCTTTCGGCGATCCCGTGCGGCGCAGTTACCGGGTGCATATCGCGCTGCCCGGCAACACGCCGCTTCTTTCCGGCATGACGACGGAAATCAATATCATCGTGCGTGAAACCGAAGAGGCGGTGCTGGTGCCGACTTCCGCCCTGGCGGGCAATGCGGTTTATGTGCTCGAGGGCGGTAAGGCCCAAAAGCGGGAGGTCGAGCCCGGCACCATCGGGCGCGAGGAAGCGGAAATCCGCTCGGGGCTTGAGGCGGGCGAAATTGTGCTGCTCAATCCTGCCGGGCTTGAAGACGGCGCGCGGGTGAGTGCAGAGCTACCGGCGGAGTGAGCCTTGATCTTTTCCCGTGTCAATTTTCAGATCGCTTTCGCCCATCTGATGAACCGGCGGCGGCAAAGCCTTGTCTCGGTGCTGGGTGTGGCGCTCGGCGTTGGCTTTTTCATCGCCACTTCTTCGCTGATGCAAGGCTCTGAAAACGACTTCGTCAGCCGCCTCGTCGACAGCCAGCCCCATATCACCGTCAAGGACGAGTTCCGGGAACCGGCGCGCCAGCCGCTTTTCATGATCTTTCAGGACGGGGCGGTGGCGCTGAAAGGTGTTAAGCCGCGTGAATATCTGCGCGGCATCAAGAACTACAAAGGCAAGCTCGAGCAGCTCGAAGCCATTCAAGGGGTGATCGCCGCACCGGGCTTATCGGGCGCTTCCATCGTGCGCTATGGCGGGGAGGAGCGGAATGTTTCCATTCTCGGCATTGATCCGGATGTCGAGCCGCGGCTTACCACCATCGAAGAAGATATGCGCGAAGGCTCGCTCGATGCGCTGAAAACCACTGCGGACGGCATTGTGATCGGCAAGGGTCTCTCGGACAGGCTGCAATTGCGCATGGGCGATCTTGCCTCCGTCATTGCGCCCAGCGGCAATGTGGTACTGATGAAAGTGGTGGGTATTTTCCGCGCGGGGAATGTTCTGCTCGATGAAGGGCAGGCTTACGTTCTCTTGAAGGATGCGCAGGTGCTTTTCAACAAGCCCAATATTGCCGACCGGCTGCGGATCAAACTGCCCGATCCCAATGCCGCGCTCGAGTTTTCCCGCCAGCTCGAACAGCGCTGGGAGTACAAGGCGGAAAGCTGGCAGGAAGTGAACGAGGATATTCTCGGCCTCTTCGTCGTGCGGAATGCCATTCTTTATTCCATCGTCAGCGCCATCATGATCGTGGCCTCGTTCGGTATCTTCAACATTATCTCGACCGTGGTGATGGAAAAGCGCCGCGACATTGCCATTCTCATGTCCATGGGCTTCCGCGCACGGGATATCCGGGCGATCTTCCTCATTCAGGGTTTTGTCGTCGGCATCATCGGCATGTTGACGGGCTGGGGCATCGGCGTCGGGCTCATATCCATTCTCGCTTCCATCGAGTTCGATGTGGAAGGGCTGATCGATGCGCAGGGCTTCCCGCTCGATTATGGCTTTACGCAATTCGTCATTGCCGGGATATTCGCGCTTGCCTCCGCGGTGCTTGCCGCCTGGCTGCCCGCGCACCGCGCTTCCCAGGTGCGTCCCGTCGATATCATCCGGGGGGCGGCGTAATGGAACCTGCCATCGAAACACGCCATGTCACGCGCATCCTGCAGGAAACCGTGCCGGTAACGCTGGTCAAGGATGTCAACCTGAAGATCGCGCCGGGCGAGTTCGTTTCCGTGACGGGCCCCTCCGGCTCCGGCAAATCCTCTCTGCTTTATCTCTTGGGCCTTCTCGATGTGCCGACGGAAGGCGAAGTGCTGATCGAAGGGCAATCGACGGCGGGGCTGGAGCGGGCCGAGCTTGCCGCGCTCCGGCTCGAAAAACTGGGGTTCGTTTTCCAGTTCCACTTTCTTCTGCCCGAGTTCACGGTCGCCCATAACGTCATGCTGCCCATGCAGCGGCTCGGGCGGCTCAGCGAGAAAGAGATCAAGGAACGGGCGGCGGAGCTGCTCGATTATTTCGAGATCGGGGAGCAGGGCACCAAACGCCCGGACCAGCTTTCCGGCGGGCAGCGCCAGCGCGTTGCCGTGGCGCGGGCCCTGGCCAATCGGCCGAAAATCATTCTGGCGGATGAACCGACGGGTAATCTCGACACGAAGAACTCGGACATCGTGCGCGACATCTTCGTCCGCCTCGCGCGGGATGAGGGGATGACGGTGGTCGCCGTCACCCATGACATCGATTTTGCGGACGCCGCCGACCGGAATATCCATCTGGTCGACGGCATGGTCGCCCGCTCATAGAGATGAAGGCTTAGCCGCGGCTCAGCTCGCGCATGGCATTGTCCAGCCCTTCCAGCGTCAGCGGGAACATCCGGTTATGGATGATCTGCTGAATAAGTTCGATGGAGGGGGTGTACTGCCAATGCTGCTCGCCCACCGGGTTCAGCCAGATCACGCTTTCGTAAATCTGCTGCAGGCGTTCGAGCCAGATACCGCCCGGCTCTTCATTCCAATGCTCCACCGAGCCGCCCGCATAAGTGATTTCATAAGGGCTCATGGAGGCATCACCCACGAAGATCACTTTGTAGTCGGACGGGTATTTATGCAGCACGTCCCAGGTGTTCATGCGCTCGTTATGGCGGCGCTTATTGTCTTTCCACACATATTCGTAAAGGCAATTGTGGAAGTAGAAATATTCCATGTTCTTGAATTCGGAGCGCGCCGCCGAGAACAGCTCCTCGCAGAGCTTGATGTGGCTGTCCATCGAGCCGCCGATATCGAAGAAGATCAGCACGTTGATCTTGTTCTTGCGTTCCGGGACCATTTTGATGTCGAGATAGCCGTGATGGGCGGTGGACTTGATCGTATCGTCGAGATCGAGTTCCGTCGGCTGGCCGTCGCGGGCGAATTTGCGCAGGCGGCGGAGCGCCACCTTGATGTTGCGTGTGCCAAGCTCGACGCTGTCGTCGAGGTTCTTATATTCGCGCTTGTCCCAGACCTTTACGGCCTTGCCGTGGCGGCCTTCCTTCTGGCCGATGCGCACCCCTTCCGGGTTATAGCCATAGGCGCCGAAGGGGGAGGTGCCGCCGGTGCCGATCCATTTATTGCCGCCTTCATGGCGCTCTTTTTGTTCCTCGAGGCGCTTTTGCAGCGTCTCCATGATCTTTTCCCAGCCGCCCAGCGCTTCGATCTGCGCCTTTTCCTCTTCGGTGAGGAATTTCTCGGTCAGCTTTTTCAGCCATTCTTCCGGGATCTGCGCGAGATCGCCTTCCTCCAGACTGTCGAGCCCTTTGAAGACATGGGAGAAGACCCGGTCGAACTTGTCCAGATTGGTCTCGTCTTTCACCAGCGCAGCGCGCGAGAGGTAGTAGAAGTCCTCGACCTTCTGCTCGATGACATCGGAATCCACCGCCTCGATCAGCGTCAGATATTCGCGCAAGGAAACCGGAATATTGGCTGAGCGCAGTTCCTGAAAGAAGTTGATAAACATATGGCGTTCCTCTCGAGGGTATCCCTCTCGGCCAAACGGCCTATTGGCGCTTTCTTATAATTTAAAGGGCGGGGCGGCATTTTCAAAGGGCCGCCCTTATGCCTAAACCGTCATGCTCGGGCCGGTTCCGAGCCTCCCGCTATCTCCCCCGTGGACCCTCGGGTCTAGCCCGAGGGTGACGAAGGGGTGGCTGCAGGGCGCCTGCCTAGTTGCGTTCGCGGCGGGCGAGGAAGGCCAGGCGTTCGAAGAGGTGCACGTCCTGCTCGTTCTTCAGAAGCGCGCCGTGGAGCGGCGGGATGAGCTTGGTCGGGTCTTTTTCGCGCAGCGCTTCGGGCGAAATGTCCTCAGCCAGCAGCAGTTTCAGCCAGTCCAGAAGCTCGGAGGTGGAGGGCTTTTTCTTCAGGCCCGGCACATCGCGGATTTCATAGAAGATCGAGAGTGCCTGCTGCACGAGCCGGCCTTTAACGCCGGGGAAGTGCACATCGACGATCTGCGTCATCGTCTCGTCGTCCGGGAACTTGATGTAGTGGAAGAAGCAGCGGCGCAGGAAGGCGTCGGGCAGCTCTTTTTCGTTGTTCGAGGTGATGATGACGATCGGGCGCTGCTTTGCTTTCACCGTTTCGCCGGTCTCGTAAACGAAGAATTCCATCCGGTCGAGTTCCTGAAGCAGGTCGTTCGGGAATTCGATATCGGCCTTGTCGATCTCGTCGATCAGCAGAATGACGCGCTCATCCGCATCGAAGGCTTCCCAGAGCTTGCCCTTCTCGATGTAGTTGGCGATGTCCTTGACGCGCTCGTCGCCCAGCTGGCTGTCGCGCAGGCGCGAGACGGCGTCATATTCATAAAGGCCCTGCTGGGCTTTCGTGGTGGATTTGATGTGCCAGGTGATGAGGCGCATGTTCAGGGCCTTCGCCACTTCTTCTGCCAGCACGGTCTTGCCGGTGCCGGGCTCGCCCTTCACCAGGAGCGGGCGTTCCAGCGTGATGGCGGCGTTCACCGCCACGCGCAGATCTTCGGTGGCGACGTAATCCTGTGTCCCTTGAAACTTCATATTTCTTTTCTTCCCTGTTTTTCGAGGCGCCTGGCCAAGCATGGCTCGCCTGCCCCTTCGCTCAGCGCTGAATGGCAGAATGGCCCCGAAACTAGGGCTTGGCGGGGCATTGATCAAGAAACGCTCGCGTATAGCCGCCTTGCACATTTGGTCGGGATGGTGTGGGCCCCCTTGGGCAAAGGAGGGGGCGGGCGGGGCTGAAATGGCCAGGGAAGGCGGGCAAAACTTGCCGCCCGGCGGCGGAGATTGCCGGGGAGTTTAGTCCTTATTTTCCCTAACCTATTGAAAAATATAGATAAAAAATCTGGCCTCTTCCTTGCTCATGGAAGGGCAGTTGAAAGTGCCTCCAGCGGGGATCGTGGACGGGGGCAGGTTAGGAGAGAATGCGATGAGCTTTTTCGGTGCGATGACCACGGCCGTTAACTCGATCCGGGCACAGGCCAGCGCCCTCGGGCATATTTCGGACAATATCGCCAACTCGCAGACCGTCGGCTTCAAGCGGACGGATACGAGCTTTTACGATGTGGTGACGGTGTCCAGCGGGCGGAATCATTTGCCCGGGTCCGTAACGGCCCGGCCCGCCTTCACTAATTCCGTGCAGGGCGTGATCAACGCTTCGGACGTGAAAACCCACCTTGCGATCAACGGGGACGGGTTTTTCGTGGTGTCCGAGCGGATTGCCACGGTCGATAACGATCCTGTGTTCCTGAATGTGGACCGCTACACCCGCCGCGGCGACTTCACGGTCGATAAGAACGGCTATCTGGTGAATGGCGGTGGCTACTACCTTCAGGGTCTCTCCATCGACCCGGCAACGGGCAACCCCTCCGGCAATACGCCGGGCGTCATTCAGGTCACCCGGCAATTCCTGCCGGCTCAGGCCTCTACCCAGCTCGATTATGAAGTCAACCTGCCGTCCGATCCCAAGACAGTGGCCTTCGATCCCAACACCGCTAACAGCGAATTGCTGACGGCGGGCGCCCCTGGGGCGCCGGGCAACCCCTTCGCCAACGACCCCTCGACGATCACGGCTGCGGGCTCGCCCCCGGTTAACGGGTTCGTGCAGGCAGGCGATGAGAATATCTTCCTTGACCGCTCGCTCTCGGGCGGCGCCATCACGCTTTTCGATCCGACCGGCAACCCGCTCAATGTGCAGCTGCGCTGGGCCAAGGTCGATAACGCGGCGGACGGTGCCGGTTCGGGCAATGGCGATACCTGGAACCTCTTCTATAAGAGCAACGATGCGGCCACCGGCGCGCAGCCCAAATGGGTCAATGTCGGCCAGGATTACAGCTTCCAGAACGGCCAGCTGAACCCGGCGGTCAACTCCACGACGATTACGGGGCTGACGGTGAACGGGGTGAACCTGGGCAATATCACCGTCAATCATGGCTCCGGTAACGTGACGCAATTTTCCGATCCGAACGGCAAGGTTACGGTCAATGAGATCGACCAGGACGGTTTTGCCGCCGGCCGGCTCGTGGAAGTCGGGGTCTCTGACAGTGGCCGTGTGACGGGCTCTTATTCCAACGGTAAGACGCTGGATCTTGCGGAAATTTCAGTGGCCCGCTTCAACTCGCCGGACCAGCTGAAAAAGATCGACGGCACGGCCTTTGCCGTGACGCAGGAATCGGGTGAGCCGCTAACCGGCGATCCGGGCAATATCGTGGGCGAGGCGACGGAAGCCTCTAACGTGGATATTGCCGATGAGTTCTCCAAGCTGATCATCACGCAGCAGGCCTATACGGCAGGCACGCGTATCGTGACGACCACGGACGAACTCGTCCAGGAAACGCTCAACATGAAGCGCTAACGGCTGACTGAGGCGGGGAAAGGCATTGCTGCCTTTCCCTTAGCCCGGCACCTTAGGCAGGAAACGGGACCATGGGTCTTTATTCGTCCATCAGTGTTGCCCTTAGCGGCATTCGCACCACGCAAGCCGGGATCGATCTCGTCTCGCGCAACGTGGCGAATGCAAGCACTCCCGGCTACACGCGCAAGGTTCTGCCGCAGCAGAACGTTGTGGCGGGCGGGCAGGGCATCGGCGTGCGCTCCGAAGGGGCGGTGCGCCAGGTCGACCTTTTCCTGCAGCAGCAGCTGCGCACGCAGAATGCGCAGGCCGGCTCGCTCGAAGTGCTTTCCAGCTTCTTGCAGCGCGTGGACAACCTTTTCGGGCGCCCCGAAGACGAGACCTCCATCGCCGGTGTCTTGGAAGCTTTCGGTGACAGTCTGCAAGATCTGACGACGGACCCTGCCAACTCGGCCGTGCGCCAGTCGGTCATCAACCAGGCAAGCCGCTCCGCCGAGCTTTTGAACTATCTGACCAATCAGGTGCAGGGACTGCGCCTTGATGCGGAAAACAACATCGCGACCGCGGTGGATGACGTCAACGCGCTCCTGCAGAACATTGCCAAGGTCAATGTGCAGATTTCCCAGCGCCAGGACGGGTCCATTTCCACGGCCGATCTGGAAGACCAGCGCGATCTGGCAATCGACAAGCTCTCCAAGCTGCTTGATATCCGTGTGGTCGAGCAGAATGACGGCTCGCTGTCGGTTTTCACCTCCAGCGGTTTTCTCCTGGCGGACAAGACCGCGCAGGTGCTGAATTTCGACGAGCGCACCTCGATTGCGGCCAACTCGCAATATTCCACGGACCCGGCGCAGCGCAATGTCGGCACGATCTCCATCACCTCCGGCGGGGTGGAAGTCGACCTCATTCAGGCCGGCGCCTTTCAGGGCGGGGAAATCGGCGGCTATCTGAAGCTGCGCGACGATATTCTGGTGGAAACCCAGGCCCAGCTCGATGAGCTTGCCTCGGGCCTCGCGCTCGCCTTCTCAGAGGAGCAGGTGAACGGCGTTGCGGCAACGGCGGGCCCGGCGAGCGGTTTCGATATCGATATTGCAAACGTCCAGCCGGGCAACGAAATTCACCTGAACTATACGGTGACACCGCCCGGCACCCCGGTGAACATTACTTTCATCGCGGTGGATGATCCGGCCTCGCTGCCGCTTGCCAATACGGTCACGGCCAATCCGAACGATCAGGTCGTCGGCATCAACTTCAATCAGCCGATCGGCGATATCATTACAGATATCAATGCGGCGCTGCCCGCCGAGGTGGTTGCCTCGACGCCGGGTGCGAACACGATCCGCTTCCTCGATGACGGGGCAGGCGCGACCTCGGATGTGAACGGTGTGTCGGCTGTCGTCACGCCCGCCGCTCTGCAGGACGCAGGCACCGGCCTTGCGCTCTTCGTGGATGGGGCGACGAACAAGATCTATTCCAACAGCCAGGACGGCCAGACGCAGAAGCTGGGCTTTGCCGGCCGCATTCAGCTCAATGATGCGGTGCGCAACGACAATACGCTGCTCGTTAACTATCAGACCTCGCCTGCGACGGCTTCCGGGGACAATACCCGGCCGCTCGACCTGATCCGCCGGCTGAAGGAAAATCAGCGCGAGTATCATCCCGATAGCGGGATCGGCGGCGCCGGCGCTCCGTTCTCCGGGTCGGTCGATGCCTTTGCGCGCCGGCTCGTTACCTTCCAGACCGGCCAGGTTGCCGAAGTGAAGCGCGATCTTGAAAGCGTCTCGCTCGTCAAAAACGCGCTGGAAGAAAAATTCGCGGATGGGACCGGGGTGAATGTCGATGAGGAAATGGCCAATCTCCTGGTGCTGCAGAACGCGTTCGCGGCGAATGCCAGGGTGATCACCGCGATCCAGGAAATGTTTCAGACCCTTCTGACAATTGGCAGGTAAGCCATGCAAATTTCTTCTCTCTCTCAGGCTCTTCGCTTCAAGGATGATATTTCCCGCCTGCAGACGCAGTTTGAAGACCTGCGCCGTCAGCTCGTTACCTTGAAGAAATCCGACACGTTTTCCGGGCTCGGCAGCGACCGCACACTGGTGCTGTCCCTGCGCAGCCAGGTGACGGAGACGGATGGGTTCATTTCCACGATCGAAAGGGTGAAGCTGCGCACCAAAGCCTCTGTCGATGCACTGACCCGTGTGGAAGAGATTGCCAATACGAGCAAGACCGCCTCGCTCACCAGCACGTTCGAGCTCTTGAGCACCGGGCAGACGCAGCTTCAGGCGAACTCGGCTGCCAATCTCGATGAGCTTGTGTCGCTTTTGAACCTGGAGCTGGACGACCGATACCTTTTCGCCGGTAAAGACACGGATACGCGTCCCGTCGCGCTGCCGGGTGAAATCCTGGACGGTGATGTTACTCATGCCGGCTTGAAGCAGCTCATCGATGAGCGCCGTCAGGCCGATCTTGGCGCCGATAACCGCGGCCGTCTGGCGCTGAGCCAGCCCAATCCCGAGGAAGTCCGGATTGCCGAATCCGCTTCGCCGAATGCGTTCGGTCTCAAGCTTTCGGCGACGACGTCGAACCTGACGGGCACCACGGTGCCGCAGCCTACGGGCACACCGGCCGGCCTGACCATTGCCTTCTCGGCTACGCTGCCGAATGAGGGAGAAACGATTTCCATTGAAGTCGATCTGCCGGACGGCACGACGGAAACCATTACGCTGCAGGCCACGAATACGAACCCGCCCGAGGAAGGTCAGTTCCTGATCGGTGCGGATGAAGATGCGACGGCGGCGAACTTCAATGCCGCTTTCGATACGGCTTTGCAGGACTTCTCTCAGACCACGCTCCGGGCGGCGTCGGCCAAGGAAGCGGCGGATAATTTCTTCGATTATGGCAATGGGACCGCGCCGCAGCGCGTAGATGGACCGCCCTTCGATACGGCAACGGATCTGATCGACGGGACACCGGCCAACACGGTCTACTGGTACAAGGGCGATGGGGCGGGTATTGCCCGCGACAGTATCACCGCGCGTATCGGTGAGGGGCAGAGCATCTCTTACGGTGCCCGTGCCGATGAAAGCCCGATCCGCGATACGCTGAAGTCGCAGGCGATCTATGCCGCGCTTCAGTTTTCCGATAGCGACCCCAATGCACCGGATGCTTATGCGGCGCTGACCAAACGCCTCGGTCAGGAGCTGACCTTCGAGGGTAAAGCCTCCGTCGCCGATGTGGTGACCGAGCTTGGTCTGACGCAGCACCGGCTGGAACAGACCCAGACTCGCCATGAGACAAACCTATCGCTGTCTCTGGGGCTCGTGGAGGACCGGGAAGGGGTGGACCCTTACGAGATCAGTGCCAAGATCGGCAAGCTGCAGGTGCAGATCCAGGCAAGCTATCAGGTAACCGCGCGCGCCAACGAATTGTCGCTTCTGAACTTCATCCGTTAAGACGCCGGCAGACTTTCAAGGCACATGAAATGAAAAAGGCCCGCTTCGGCGGGCCTTTGTTTTTTCTGCGGCAGAGAGCGTTGCGGCAATTGCGGGTTCAGAAATTCGCGGCCGCGGGCTCGGAAGGGGCCGTGCTTGCCCCCGGCTTCTGGAAGAGCCCGGCGGCGATTTGGCGGTTGATGTTGATCAGCGTATCCAGGCGCTCGGGGGCGGGTTTCGCTTCCACAGAGGCCGTGTGCTTGAAAATGAAGAGCGCCAAGTTGGCGATGTTCTGTTTGATCTCGCGCGGAAGAGGATGATTGTCCTCGGCCGCGGAGGCGGCGAAAATCGTCCAGAGTTTGCGATTGTAAAGGAGGGCGCCGGAGAGCTCTTTTTTGCTGTCGGGCCAGCCTTCCTTGATCCGTTGAAGCTGCGATGCGGCTTTGATGAGGAGATTCCCTTCCAGCTCCCGAGGGGCCCCAGGGGCCATCTTAGCCGTCTTACCGTAGGCTTCAGCCGGATTTAACATTGGCAATTAGCTCCTGCTCGTAATCCACCAATTTGCGAGCTTCCTTAAGAGCTTTGTACATTTCGCCGGTTAATATTCGGTTGTTAACGGCGTCGATCAGCGGCACTACGCTGGGGGCGGCCTCGCTCACATCCTTCACAAGTTCGAAATATAGATCGTGGTGTTTGGAAGGATCGGCGGCCAGATACATCATCTGGACTACTAGGTATATTTTCTTGCAAGGGCTGTCGGCCTCTTCCACCCGCATGATATCTTTTTCGCGCAGGATGGGGGCAGTGCCTTCGATGAAGAGCCGGGTGCGCTGGCTGTCATTGGTGATGACGCTTTCGCCGAGGATAATGCGCTCGCCCGGTTTCAGTTCGACTTTCAAAGCCATGGTTCTGCACCCCTGATTCGCCGCTGCATAAGATGAGGCAGATTACCTGCTTTTTGCGGCGGGCGGAAACCCGGCGGTATCGGCGGTCTCTTACAGGACGCCTTGGAGGGCAGGGCACAAAAGCAAACGGCGGGGCCTTTCCTGGGCCCCGCCGCTTTAGATGTCGTCTTGTGCCGCTATTAGAAGAGACGCAGCACGGCCTGGTCAGCCTGGTTAGCGAGAGAGAGCGAGATCGAGCCGAGCTGCTGACGGGTCTGCAGAGCGAGCAAGTTCGCGCCTTCTTCGTTGGTGTCAGCCAGCGTCAGGCCGGCGGCACCGCTTTCCAGCGTGTTGATCAGGTTGTTCGTGAAGTCCTGACGGTTTTCCACAACGGCAAGGTTGTTACCGAAGGTGGACGCCTGCGAGCGGAGCGAGGTGAGCGCGCCGTTCAGGCTCGTCAGAGCGGACTGGACGCCCGAGTCGGTCGAGAAGCCCGTGTTGGTCTGAGCGGAGATGCCGAGACCGGCAGCATCATAGGTCACACCGGAGATTTCCAGCGTGGACGTGCCGGTTTCGTTGAACGTCACCGTCAGGTTGTCGCCGTCGAGCAGGTTAACGCCGTTGAAGCTTGCGTCACCGGCCAACTGGTCGATCTGCGTGCGCAGGTTGTTGAAGTCCGTCACGAACTGGTCACGGTTCGTACCGTTCGTGAAGGTGCCCGTCAATCCGAGTGCATCACCAACGGAACCAGAAATCGTAACCGTACGGCCGCCGTCACCGGAAACGGACAGAACGCCGTTGGCGAAGCTGGCAGTAATGCCGGTGGCGGCGTTAATGACCGAGGTGAGCTGACTAAGGGTGCGGCCTGCCGTGGCGGTCGCGGTAACCGTAATGGTCGAACCATCGGCACCCGTCGTGCTGACCGTAATGGTGTCGCCGGTGCTAATACCGGACGTACCAATGGCCACAGCCGTGCCGTTGGCACCCGTGTCGGACGAGGAAGTCGTGGTCGCGGTGATCTGCGTGTTCAGAGCCTGCGTGGCCGTCGCACGAGCCTGCTGCACCAGGTTCGTCAGAGCGGAGAGGCCTTCGTCAGCCGCCTGCAGCGTCTGAACGGCAAGGCCGGTGTTGTCGAGCAGGGCGTTCAGGTCGCCTGCACGCGCATTCAGGCTCTGCGAGGTGAAGAACGAGGTCGGGTTATCGACAGCGCTCCGGACCTTCAGACCCGTAGAAAGTTTGCTCTGAGTATCGGCGGTGAGTTTAGCGGTGTTCTGGAGAGAAAGAAGGTTTTCGCGAACAGCGCTCGAGAGAGTAATACCAGACATATTATAGCATCCCTTTCCTAGGATTAGCAGTTGGTTCTTCCTGAACCGGAACTCTTTCTGAGTTCGATGTGATCATGGCAAAGCGCGCTTAATGGCCGGTAAACGCGCCTCGAAAAGTTTTACTCATCTCAATTTTTTCGAAAATCCGGCGGAAATCCGCGGAAAAAAATTGCAAAAAAAAGCGGAGCCGAAGCTCCGCTGAAGTAAAAGGCAACAATGAACTGCCGCAGATAGCCCTTCTAGAAGAGCTGCAGCACGCTTTGTTCGGACTGCGAGGCGATGGAGAGCGCCACCGAACCGAGCTGCTGGCGGGTCTGCAAGGCAAGCAGATTGGCGCCTTCTTCGTTCGTGTCTGCCAAAGTCAGATCTGCCGCGCCGCCTTCCAGCGTATTGATGAGCTGGTCGGTGAAGCCCTGGCGAATTTCCACCACGCCAAGGTTGGAACCGAAGGTAGAGGCCTGGGTGCGCAGGGTGCGGCTTGCCGCATCGAGATCGCGGACCGTATTGCGCAGGTTCACCTCGTTTTCCCACGAACGGGCGGTGATTTCCGGTAGCCTCAGGTCGCCATCCACGGTGAAGTCGACGCCGCGGATAGTGATCTGGCTGGTCTGGCTTTCGTTGAAATTGATGGTCAGATCGTCGCCGCGCAGCAGGTTGACGCCCTGATAGTTCGCGTCACCGGCCAGCTGGTCGATCTGGAGACGGAGCTCGTTATAGTCCGTCTCGAATTTGTCGCGGTTCGTGCCGTTCGTGAAGGAACCGGCAAGACCGAGGTCGTTTGCGACGGAACCGGCCGAGCTGCCGATGACCAGTGCGCGGCCGCTATCGCCTTCGATCTTGAGCGAACGCTCATTGGTGATTTCCGCAGAAACCCCGGTAATCGCATTGATGGCGCTGACAAGCTCGCCGATGGTTTTGCTGCCGACGGTGACGGAGCGGACAGAGCCGCCGCCAACCTGTACCGTGAGCACGTCACCAGAGGCGATACCAGAAGCGAAAGCCGTTGCTGTCACATCGGGATCCGTCACCACCTGACGCGGGCCTTCGGAAGAAGAGGCGACGATGGGCGTTTCCAGCGCGCGGTTGGCGAGCGCCTTGGCGCTTTCCACCAGCTTTTGCAGCGAGGTGATGCCTTCGTCGGCCGTCTGAATCGTATTGATTGACTGCTGGAGCGAGTCCACCAGCCGGTTCAGGTCACCGGCGCGCGTGTTGAGCGAGCGTGCCTGGAAAAATGCAGTCGGATCGTCGACCGCGCTATTTACCTTGAGGCCAGTGGATAGGCGCAGCTGGGTGTCGTCCAGCAATCTTGCCGTGTTCTGGATACTCAAAAGGTTCGAGCGGATTGCACCCGATAGAACCACTTCAGCCATTGTTGCTACCCTCCGGGTTTAAGCCGGTCTGTTTCACTGCGGCACGAGCCATATACTCGGAATTAATGATTAATTCCGGGTAAACGGCGTCTTTACGGACTGCGAACTTATTCACACTCGTCTTGTCGTCCGAAAGAAACATCCGTTGATCGCTCATATCGATCTCCTCGTGCCGACAACCGGCAATGGTCGAAGGGATATGAGCAAAGGGCGGGCCACATTGAAAAAATATGTTATTTCAATGGGTTACTTATTTTTTGCGGGGGCGGGGGTAGGGAAAACCTGCCGTTCGCAGGCATTTTTTGCCGCCTTACCGGAAAATTGCGCCGAGTGAGGCGGACCGGTAAGGCGGCTTTGAAAAACAAGGGCTTAGAGTCGGGCGGCGAGGGCTGTCGTGATTTTATCCACAACCTCGGCCATGGGTTCGTTCCATTTGCGCGGGAATACCTGCATGGCGGGGTACCAGGGCAGGTGGTCGGTGCCCAGCATCATGGGATGGAAGGCGGGAGCATATACCAAAGCAGGCGTACCGATGGCGCCTGCCATATCGGCGACGGATGTGCCTGGGCTGATGATGAGATCGAGCGAGGCGCTAAGAGCTGCGGCTCCATCCAGATCATTGAAAAGGTCGATATCTGCCTGATGAATGACCCGGCCGGTCTTCTCTTCGGCCTGCTTCAATTCGTCATCGACGGTGCCGTATTGCAGATTGATAAGTTCGATTCCTTTAAGAGAGAGCAGCTCCGCCCAATCTTCGATCTGTGTGTAATGGATTGAGCGTCCTTCGCCCATATTGCCGCTTCGCCAGGCAAAGCCGACTTTCAGCCCGTCTCCGAGCCCGTTAATCCATGTTCTAAAGTTGCCCCGGCGTGCCGGGTCGGGCACCAGATACCCCGGCGCCGCAGGGAACGCCTCCAATGTGCGCCGGTAATGACGGGCTAGGGAGCCCATGGGAATCTGACAATCGATGTCGTCTGCCGCATCGTTGGCGCCGATGCCTTCAATAATCGCCCCCGGGAAACTGCGGGTATAAAGTTTGACGAGCCGGGGATCCGTTTCCACCCGGACGGTCGCATTGTCAGGTGCGGCCGTTAAAAGATCGCGCAGGCATGAGATATAGCGGATATCGTCGCCGATCCCCTGTTCCTTCCAGACAAGAAGTGTCTTGTTATCCAGGGGCTCCCCGTTCCAGCGAAGGATGCCCGGAAAGTCGCGCGCGCCGATATTGATACCGGCTGTAAAACGGGCTTCGTGGTTGTCCCACCCTTCGGCAATGATGCCGGCGCCAAGCTGTGCGGTGCTCAAATCCCCGCGGATAAGGTCGGAACGTGGATCGAGTTTGCGGGCAATCGCATATTCGGCGAAAGCTTCCTCGAAACGGCCTTGCCCCTGCAGGCTCGTTGCAAGCAGGCCATGAGCGCTTGCATCCTGAGGGGCGTGATCAAGGGCTTTCCTGTATTGCGCCTCTGCTGCCGCCAAGTCGCCGAGTGTCTTGAGCGCATTGCCGGCGTTGATATAAGCCGTGCTTAAGGTAGGGGCGAGTGCGAGGGCTTTTTGCGCGTGCTCAAGCGCCGCTTCTGATCTGCTGAGTTTGGAAAGGGTGCCGGCGAGATTGCTGTGGGCGGCGGCCATGCCGGGGTCGAGGCGCAGCGTTTCTTCGTATTCTTCTGCCGCCTCTTCAAATAATCCCTCGCGCCGATAGGCATTGGCGAGGTTGAAACGCGCCTCGGCGAAGTCGGGGGCGATATCGCATAATTGTTCATAAGCGGCGAGTGATTTTGCCCCGTCGCCGGTTTCCCGGTAAGCGTTGCCGAGCGAAAGGTAAGCATCGGCATAGTCGGGCTTCAACTGGATGGCTTGCTGCAATTGTTCGGCGGCCTCGGCGTGGCGCCCCATAGCGCTGAGCGCATTGCCGAGAATGAAGAGTGTGCCGGGCATATCCGCTTTGAGTTTCAAAGCCTTTTGCGCGGTTTGAACGGCGCGCGCTGGCTTACCTTCTCGCAGTCTCGCATCGGCAAGGAAGTTGAGTGCAGCAAGATTGCCCGGTTCTTTCTTCAGCACTTTTTCATAGAGGCGGGCCGCTTTGTCGTATGCGCCTTGCTGGTGGAATTGCAGGCCGTTCTGGATGATTTGATCGGTTCCCATAGGAGCGGCAGCTTCCGCAAGGACATGGTTCTTTCCGCTCATGATGCTGTCCTCTGCATTTCCTTGATCTGGCGTTGGCATCTCTTGATCACTTCGGGAACATAATCTTCCTTGGGTGAGAGTCCCGGATGAAAATCTACGATGTCCATGGATGGGTACCAGGGGACGTAATCTGTCCCGAGCTTGATGACGTGCTTGGCGGAAGTGTAGATGAAGACCGGCACACCGAGGGCGCCGGCCATATCTGCTACCGAGGTACCCGCGCTCACGACGAGATCGAGCTCTTTTGTCAGTGCGGCTGCGCCGTCAAGGTCTGAATAAAGATCGAGACCGGGGGCTTGATGAATTTTGATCCCATGATTCCGTTCGAAAGCTTCGAGATCTGGCGCAGCGTTATCATATTGAAGATTGATCAGCTTGATGCCTGGTGTTTTGAAAAGCTCAATCCAGTCTTCAAGCTCGGTGTAATAATGACTGCGTACGGCATTTCGTTTGCCCGACCGCCAAGCGAAACCAAGCGCAAGGCCTGGGCCGAGAGAGTCCAGCCATTCTCTGAAGGTTGCGCGCCGGTCTGGGTCAGGCACGAGATATCCTTGGTGCTTCGGAAAGTCTTCAATATGCGGGCGTAGGTATGTAGCCGGCAATGCGGCCGGCGCCGTAACATCGAAGTCCACTTCCATCATGTTCCCGAGGCCGGTGCTTGTATTGGTTTCGGGCCGGACGATCGCCTCTGGCCAGGTGCGTTGGTAAAGCGGCACGAAGCGGGCATCCGTTTCGATAATGACCTTTTTTGCTTGTGCAACGATGTCGCCATACATGGAGGAAAAGCGCAGGTCGTCGCCAATCCCTTGCTCACGCCAAACCATGATGGTTTTGTCTTTGAGAGAAGATCCGTCCCAAAGCAGGCCGGGGAACGGTCTATAGGGTTGACGCTGTTTGCTGCCAAAACCGTAGCTGTAGAGCCCCCAGCCGTCATCTAGCTGGCCAATAGAGAGAAAAGACAGCGATAGGTTCCAGTACGCGACTTCGTTCTTGGAGTTCAGTTCGAGTGCTTTCGCATAATACTCGATCGATTTTTCGGGGAATCCCATTGAGTAGAGTGTGCTACCTAGATTCTGGAGCGCGGAATACATGGCCGGATCCATGTCGAGCGCTTTTTTATACGCTGCGATTGCGTCTTCATACATGCCATTGCTGTCAAGCGCGCGTGCGATCGCGCTATATGCATGTGCGAAGTTGGGGTCGGCTTCCAGGGCTTTCTCGGCCCAGTTTACGGATTCCTGCAATTCATCCTCATCATGCGCGATCATTGACAAGGTGAGGTAGAGCTCTGGGATATCTCCCCGCCGGCGCAGCGCTTGCTGCAAGATGTTTTTAGCTTCCTCCGGCCGTCCCAGTTTCGAAAGTGATAATCCCCAATTGCAGTAGGCGCCGATCAATGCCGGATCGATTTCCGCCGCCTTTTTGTAATAGGGAAGCGCGTCTTCATGGAACAAGAAGGCGTGAAGCGAATTTGCTGCATGATAGTGCAGCATAGCATCGTTTGGATGCGCTTCGAGTGCGTTCGAAATCGTTTTACGCAGTGCCGTCGCATCTTCCTGCTGGACGTTCAGGTCCATGATTTCCCGGTAGACAAGGTCGGTTTCAGCATCCGGCAATGTAAGGGCGCGGCGCAATTGTTCCTGGGCTTCATCCAGCTTGCCGAGCTTGAGTAGTGTTTGGCCGCGCAGGTAATGCGCTTTGGCGATGCTGTTGTCTATTTCTAGAGCTGTATTTAATGCGGGAAGCGCGTCTTCGAAGCGCTCGGCCTCCACCAGGATGCCGCCCAAATTCAGATGATAGACCGGGTGCGTCGGATCGATCGCGATGGCCTTGCGCACTAATGCTTCGGCTTCTTCGCGCTGGCCTCTTTGGCTTTTCAGAACGCCCAGGAGGTGCAGTGTGTCGGCGTGATCCGGATCGGATTCCAGGATGCGGGCATATTGGCGCTCGGCTTCGTCGAGCCGGCCTTTCTGGTGCAGCCGCATGGCGCGCTCGAAGCGGCTCGCAATCTCTGTGTTTTTCTGCAGAGCGGGCGCTGAAGGCGTATCCGTCATAATGCCTGGGGCTCCTTGCGGGCGCGGGCGCCCGTCAGATCTGACCTTGGGGACCTTATTCGTCCCAAATTAAGGTTAGTGATCCGTTAAGGAGAAGAAAAGGCGTGCGGATTTCGGGCAGCGCAGAGGATATGCGGAGGGGAGGGGCGCTCAGGCTTTGGCGTCGACGATCAGGCCGCGCGGGTTGCGCAGCTGCGTGACGAGTTTGACGATGTCTTCGCTCGGGACCTGGTTTTTCACCTCGCCGGTTTCTTTGTCCAGCGACTGAAAGATGACACGGCCCGAGGGGTCGTCCACTTCGACATGGATTTCGCGGTTTTCGGCAAAGAATTCGGCAATGGTCGCGCGGATGGCGGCTTCGTCGCCTTCCTGGCCGTTTTGAGCGGCGTTTGCGGGGCGGGATCTTTCGACCGGGCGCGGGGTTACGCTTTGGGCTTCGGCCGTGCGCGCGGGTTTATCGCCAGCAGCGAGCGCCGCGAGCGACTGAGTTCCTGGCAATGGGGCGATGCTATCCATCTAAGCCACCGTTTCATGCTCTCCCCCCTTAAGGTTGAACACAAATATCCCCTAGGAAAGCAGCTTAGACGGCAAGCTTTAACGGCGGGTTAAAGCGTTTTAACCTTTTGTGGAAAACTGTAGGGGCCCGGAAGCCCCTAGTGGTAGAGACCCGGACTAAATCTGCCGGTCGAGCGAGAGAGCAGAAGGCGCCGTCTTCGGCAGGTCCGACATCTGACCGGAATTGCCATAGCCGGCGGCCGGGCGTCTTTCGCGCGCCGCGATGCGGGCGACGTTTTTGATTAGGTCTTCGGAAGCCTCTTTCAGCGCGCCGAGCAGCTTTTCGTTTTCCGTCAGTTTTTCGGAGAGCTGCTTCATATTGCTTTTCAGGCGCGAGACGATTTCAGCCGGGGCCTGATCGAGAATATGCGGCGTCTTGCCCAAAAGACCGATATCCATGGCGTAATCGGAGGTCAGGCGCAGCTTTTCCTCATGCACCTCTTCGATACGGTAAGGCTCTTTGTTGCGCAGGAACGTGCTTTCCTGCTCGACGATCCGCATCAGATGGTCGGTGACGGAGATCAGCCGCTCCACGCGCTCGCGGGGCGGGGCCGCCTCAATGGCGGTGTAGTTGGATCTGGGCGCAGCGGTCATTGGGATACCTCCTGCAGTTTAAGGATTTCCTTGAAGACATTGTCGGCAATGCCGATGCCGCCCGACTGGCTCATTTCCTTGCCATATTCCTGAATGAGCAAGGAGCGGAAGACGCTTTCGCCATGACCGCCGCCAAAGGGGCCATCGGTCGGGATTTCAGCGAACATGCTTTCGGCAAAAGCGGAAATCACATGGGCTTCGAAATCCTGCGCCACTTCGCGGGCCTTTTCGGCGTTGCGCGTGCGCAAGGAAGAAGGCTCGTGGCTTTGAGCGGCGAGCTGTGCGGAAAATGCGCCGGAGAGTTCCATTACATCACCTCGATTTCAGCCTGAAGGGCGCCGGCGGTCTTGATCGACTGCAAAATGGTGATCATGTCACGCGGGCCGATGCCAAGGGCGTTGAGGCCATTGACGAGTTCCTGCAGCGAGACGGAGCCGCCGACGAGCGCGAGCTGCCGGTCTGCGCCTTCATCCACTTCCACTTCCGTGCGCGGCACGACAACGGTATCGCCCTGCTCGGCAAAGGGGTTGGGCTGGCTGACCTGCGGCGTCTCGGTGACGCGGACCGTCAGGTTGCCTTGCGCGATGGCCACGGTGCTCACGCGCACATCCTGGCCCATGACGATGACGCCGGAAGACTCGTCGATCACGACGCGGGCGGGCATGTCGGGCTGCACGCGCAGCTGTTCGACTTCCGTCAGAAGGTCGATGACCGAGCCTTGATAGCCGGCGGGCATGCGCAGTTCGACGGAAGTCGGGTTCTGCGCTTCGGCGGCCTGCTGGCCAAGATAGGTATTGATGGCCGTGGCGATGCGGTTCGAGGTGGTGATGTCCGGGTTGCGCAAGGCAAGGCGCAGCTTGCCCAGCGTCGCCAGTTCGAACTCGATTTCACGTTCGACGATGGCGCCATTGGCGATGCGGCCATTGGTGGGCACGCCGCGCGTAATGGAGGCGGCCTCGCCCTGCGCGCTGAACCCGCCCACGGCGAGGGAGCCTTGAGCCACGGCATAAACCTCGCCGTCGGCGCCCATCAGCGGGGTCACCAGCAGCGTGCCGCCCTGGAGGCTTTCTGCATCGCCCAGCGCGCTTACCGTCACATCGATGCGCGTGCCCTGCGGGGCGAAAGGGGGCAGGTTGGCTGTCACCATGACGGCGGCGACATTTTCCGTTTTCAGATCCGAGCCGCGCGTGTTGACGCCGAGCCGTTCCAGCATGGCGGTCAGGCTCTGCAGCGTGAAGGTGGAGTTGCGCAGCGTGTCGCCCGTGCCGTCAAGGCCGACGACGAGGCCGTAGCCCACCAGCAAGTTGTCGCGGATACCCTCGACATCGGCAATGTCCTTGATCCGGGAGGTGGCTTGGGCAGGCGCGGGAAGAAGGCCCGCGGCCAGAACCAGACCGGCCAGAAAGGCGCCGAACAGGCGGTGGCTGAGTTGTCGAGCGTGGCTTTTCATCGGTTGCTGCACTCCGCGCATGAATTTCTGTGAAAGTAGGAAGCGAAATGCGTGCCAAGTCCCATGGGGCGAGGGTTTTTTCTAACACATTGATTTTGCTGATATTTTCTTGCCGTCCGGCGATGTGCTGGGTGCTGCAATCTGCCGGCAGGGCAAGAAACGCCGGGCCTGGGCGGTAAAATTTGCCTGCCGCCATTTAACCTTAACGTCATGTTAAATGCTCTGGCGCAGGATTCCCCGAACATGGCCGGAATTGCGCTTTTCCGGCAGGCAGTTAGCCGGCATCAGCCGGGGTGGAAACAAGGTTCGGGTAACAGGGCTAGATCATGAAAGTGGGCAGCAGAACACAGATCGGCACGAGCGGCGGTGCGTCGCGGGCAGGAAAATCTTCCGCATCCGGCGCTGTCTTCCAACCCACAGGTGCCAGCGATGCCGCCCCGGCCCGCGCGGCTGCCGGTACCGGCCCTTTGGCGGCGCTCGATGCACTGCTTGCTGTGCAGGGTGCCGATACGGTGGGCGATTTTAAAGGCGGTAAGCGCCGCGCCGTCGCGCGGGGCGAGGAAATCCTCGATATCCTTGATGAAATCAAGCTCGGCTTGCTCAGCGGCCAGGTGCCCGGCCCCAAACTCTCCCGGCTTTTGAGCATCGTGGAACGCCAGCGCGATCAGGTTGCCGACCCGCAGCTTTGCGAGGTTTTGGACCATATCGAACTGCGCGCCCGGGTAGAGCTGGCAAAATTCGGGCGCTGACCCCTTAAAATTTCTTGCTTAAGGGCCATTTTTCACCGACATGTCACGGGATTATGGCTAAAGAAGCCCAGCTGGCCCGCGCGTAAACCAGCTTTTCGTCCCGATATTGAGAATCGTCGGGGCTCTACCTATACTCCAGCCGCTTTTACGCGGGGGGGAATCGCGTTGAGAAGGAGAGAGCAGGGCTCATGAGCGTTCGGTTACCAAAAGGGTATGTGCCGTCTGACGACGAACCGTTCATGAACAAGCGTCAACAGGAGTATTTCCGGCAAAAGTTGCTCGCTTGGAAGGACGACATTCTGCGCGAAAACAAGGAAACCTTGCAGCATCTGCAAGACGATTCCGGTCATCATCCCGATATCGCCGACCGCGCGTCGAGCGAAACGGAGCGCGCGCTTGAGCTGCGCACCCGGGACAGGCAGCGCAAACTTATTTCCAAAATCGATTCCGCGCTGCGCCGGATCGAGGAGGGCACTTACGGTTATTGCGAAGAGACGGGCGAGCCGATCAGCTTGAAGAGGCTCGATGCGCGTCCCATTGCCACTTTGTCGATCGAGGCGCAGGAGCGTCACGAGAAACGCGAGAAAGTTTATCGCGACGACTAAGCGGGAAGAAAATATTCGGCAAGGCTTGGATTGTCTTGCCCGAAAAGAGGAAACGCGGCTCGGTTGAGCCGCGTTTTTCTTTGGGTGTGTGGTGTGAAAATGGCCTTGGTATTTCGTAAGGCGACCCTCCCTTTAAAACGGGTTCTGATGGATCAGAACGGCATGATGATGTCGTAAACCTGCTGGCCGTAGCGGGGCTGCTGCACATCGGTCAGCTGACCGCGCCCGCCGTAGGAAACCCGCGCCTCTGCGATCTGGGTGTGCTGGATCGTGTTGGTGGCGGAAATATCCTCAGGGCGGACGACGCCCGCGATGAGCAGTTCACGTACTTCGAAATTAACCCGGACTTCCTGGCGACCTTCGATCACGAGGTTGCCGTTGGGCAGAACCTGCGAGACGACGGCGGCGACGGTGAGCGTCACTTCTTCACGCCGGTTCACCGTGCCGGTGCCCTGGCTTGCGCTGTCGCTGCCGAACTCGGCCAGATTGTCGGGGTCCACGGCTTCGGGAAGAATTTTCCCGAGAGCGGACTCGTAACCCAGAAGCGCGCTGACATTGGCGTCTTCGGAATTGGAGCGCGTGCGGGTCGTGCTGTTATTGACCCGTGCGCGGTCGGTAATGTCGATATTCACCGTCAGAATGTCGCCGATACGCGAGGCCCGCTGATCCTTGAAGAAGGCGCGTGAGCCCGAGCGCCACAGCGAATTGGGCTGATAAACGACCTGCTCGGGCGCCGGCATGGGCATCGTCACAGGTTTGTAACCGGGCTGCGAGGTGGGGTTTTCGATCGGGTTCAGCGGCGGCGGTTTGCCGACATTGGCCAGGCGGTCGGCCGCGCTGCAGGCTGCCAGGCTGGCGCCCATCAAGGCAACGGCAAGGCCGGTGCGCAGGCGGGCGGCGAGAGGTGCGGAGAGATGGAACATTTTCTTGGCTCCTTTGCCTGGCGCCAATCCGGCGCCGCGATGGCGAATTTCTGTGGCTCTAGTACTTGGCCTTCAAATTACTGCGCCGATACGAGGCGGACGGGATCGGGCGCGGTGATTTCCGCTTCCCCTGGGCCGGTGACGACGGCCTGAATGGTGCGCCGCGAGCGGCTGTTCAAAATGCTGATCGTTTCGCCCACCGCGCCCGCATTCAGCGCCGTGCCGCGGGTGCTCAGCAGCATGGCGCCGCTTCTGAAGGTGACGTTGACGAGCGAGCTTTTCTCCACGACGACGGGCGTTTCCACATCCGAGGCGCGGATCGGGCGGCCGGGGCGGATGCCGTTGCGCGGCGTCATGCCGATGAGTTTGTTCATGTCCGTGATCATGTTCTGGCCGAGCCGCGTCAGCGGCACGCGGACCCATTCGATGTCGGAAGCGCGGATAAGTTCGCCGCCGGATTTCTGATTGGTGAGCACCGGCACATCGAGGGCCGGATAGGCCCGGCCCATCACCCGGCGCACCGGGGCGGCGGGGTCGTTTGCGGGCGCGCGCAGCAGGGCGACGAAACGGCCGCTGCCGGCATCGACGCTGTAGCGGTCGACGGAGACGCTCGGGAACTCGCCTTCGGCCACCAGGATCGGCGCACTGTTCGGGGCGATTTCGACCTCAAGGACGCCGGCGCCGGAAATGGCGGGGAAGCGGGAGGTGAGCGCTTCTGCCAGCACACTGCGCACTTCCTCGGTGCCGACGGGAAGGCCCGTGCGTTTGACCGCGATATGGGTCAGTCCGTCCCGGTTGCGCCAGTCGAGACCGTTGCGCCGCGCCACCGCGCTGATGCGTGAGACGGAGAGCGTGTCGGTGAGGCCCGGCACGGGGCTTTCGGCGATGACGACGCTGCCCGCAGCGCCTGCTTCGTCGAAAATATCGCCAAGCGTGATCTGGCTGCCGGAGACGATGACATCCGACTTCAGCCGCGCGGCTTCGGCGTCCGCGGCGGGCAGCGTGAAGGCGAGAAAACCCGTCAGGCCAAGGGCCGCGATTTTCCCGAGTGCTGCGTTTTTCCCGAAGGCTGATTTTTTCACGGTCGTTTTCATCGTGTCTCTCCTCGCGCCGGGTTTAAGCGTTAGCGAAGGTTGGAGGTGACGGACATCATTTCGTCCGAAGCGGTGATGACTTTGGCGTTCATCTCATAAGCGCGCTGGGCGGTAATGAGAGAGCTGATTTCGCTCACCGCGTTGACGTTCGAGGTTTCGAGGAATTTCTGCAGCAGGGTGCCGTACCCCTGATCGCCGGGAGCGCCGATATTGGGGGCGCCGGACGCTGCGGTTTCCACGAAATAGTTGTCGCCGATGGGATCAAGGCCCGGAGCGTTGGCGAAAGTGGCAAGGTCGAACTGGCCGACGATCACAGGGTCCGTCTCGCCCTGCAGCGTGGCCTGCACCTGGCCCTGCGCGTTGATCGTGATGTCGATCGCGTCTTCGGGAATGGTGATACCGGGTTGAACGACATAACCGTCGGAGGTGACGATCTGACCGTTCGGGTCGCGCGAGAAGTTGCCCGCGCGGGTGTAAGCCGTTTCACCGTTGGGCAGATCCACCCGGAAATAGCCGCGGCCCTGGATCGCGATATCGAGCGGGGCTTCGGTGTTGTCGAGGTTGCCCTGCGTCGTGATGCGGTAAACCGAACCGGTTTTCACACCGAGGCCGACCTGAACGCCCGCGGGGACGACGGTGCCGGCATCCGAAGAGGCCGAGCCGACACGGCGCAGGTTCTGATAGAGCAGATCCTGAAACTCCGCGCGCTGGCGCTTGAAGCCGGAGGTGCTCATGTTGGCGATGTTGTTCGAGATGACCTCGACGTTGAGCTGCTGGGCCATCATGCCAGTGGCTGCGATGCTGAGAGATTGCATGGCTTGACCTTTCTATCCGTTCAATCCGTTCCGGGCGCGCCGGTTAGTTATTGCGACCGCCCAATTCCTGGATGGCACGGCGTTTCATTTCATCTGCTTGTTCGACGAGTTTGGCTGCCGAGGTATAGGAGCGCAGGACGTCGATCATGCGCGTCATTTCCTCGATCGAATTCACGTTGGAGCTTTCCAGCGCGCCTTGAATGATGCGCGTGTTCTGCGCTTCGATTTCCGGCTGGTCGGTCTCGAGCATGTTGTTCCCCGTCTTTTTCATGTCGCGGGGATTGTCGAAGGCAACGACGGTCAGTTTGCCGCGTTCGCCGAGCTCGGTCGAAATGGTGCCGTCGGAGGCCACTTCGATGGAGGTTTCTTCAGGTGAAAAGAAAACGGGGGCATCGCCCTCCGCCAGCAGCGGGTCGCCATTATCCGTCACGAGGCGGCCCGTGGCGTCCAATTGGAAATGACCGTTGCGCGTATAGCGGATGCCTTCGGGCGTTTGAACCTTGAAGAACCCGTCGCCGGAAATGGCGAAATCCATCGGGTTGTCCGTGGTTTTCAGGCCGCCATCGGCCAGGTTGCGGTGAATGCCCTGATCAAGAACGAAAGAAAGACGTTTGTTCGGCGAGTCATCGCGGGCAACCGGCATGAGGTATTCCTCAAACAGCGGCTGTTCGGCCTTGAAGCCGGTCGTGTTCGCGTTCGCCAGATTGTTGGCGACAATCGCCATTTCCCTTTTCAGGGTTATCTGACGGGTCAACCCGATCAGTAATGCGTTTTCCATTTTCACACCCAATGCATTCTGCGGACAGGTCCGCGGTCTGCTTCGCTGGATCATTTGCAGAGGGCGTGCCAGATGGATTTTTCAGGAAAATCAATGGCTTGGCTGAAATGGCGCCCGGCAAGGACCGTCGGGCGGAAAACTCGACCCGGCAAGATTTGCCGAACAAAAGACTTCATTAACCAAAGACAGTCAGAATTCAGAAAGTTTCAGGGTCGCCGGGAAAAGGGCGAGGGGGTCTCGTGCCGCAGGGATGGCTGAAACGCAGTGCATAAAGGCCGATGAGATGGCCGCGATTGCCGAAGAGCGCACATAGGATACGCAGATTATGAGCGACATCGATATGGAAACGGATGCTGCCGAAGGCGGGGGGGAGTCTTCCCGCAAGAAGCTCAGCGGCAAGTTTCTCGTTCTTTATATCATTCTGCCGCTGCTGGCCGTCGGGGGGCTTGGCTACGGCGCTTATGCATTTTTCTTTTCCGGCGGAAGCAGCGCGTCCGGCGCGGAAGGGGAGATGGAAGTTTCGCTGATCGAAGAGGGCGAACCCATCTTCTACGACCTGCCGGAATTTCTGGTGAACCTGTCTTCGCCGAGCGGCGGGCCGACGCGCTATCTGAAGCTGCGCGTCTCGCTCGAACTTGCCAGCGAAGACGGCATGGAGCACCTGGAAATGGTGATGCCGCGCGTGGTGGACGGGTTTCAGGTCTATCTGCGCGAGCTGCGCCCGGAAGATTTTCAAGGCTCGGCCGGCATGTATTTGCTGCGTCAGGAGCTTTTGCGGCGGGTCAATCTTGCCGCGCGTCCGGTCAAGGTGACCGATGTTCTGTTCCGCGAAGTGATCGTTCAGTAAGGGTGGATTTGGCAAATGGCTGACGAAGATCTGGATCAGGAAGAGCTGGCCGCTGCCTGGGAAGCGGAAGCTGCAGGCGATGAGGAAGTCGACGAGGAGGCCATGGCCGCCGAGTGGGCTGCCATGGCCGAGGAAGACGACGGGGAGAGCGCGGAAGAAGCCGCCGCTCCCGCTACGACCAATCCGGGCGAAGCTTCCATGGTCAAGGCGGGCGCTGCCGAACGCGTCCTCAACCAGGACGAGATCGATAGCCTTCTGGGCTTCGAGATCGACGAGAACGATGCGGCCGAGCGCAGCGGTATCCGCGCGATCATCAATTCCGCGCTGGTCTCTTATGAACGCCTGCCGATGCTGGAAATCGTCTTCGACCGGCTGGTCCGGCTGATGACGACGAGCCTGCGTAATTTCACGTCCGACAACGTGGAAGTCAGCCTCGACAATATTTCCTCGATCCGTTTCGGCGATTATCTGAACTCCATTCCGCTGCCGGCGATCCTTTCGGTATTCCGGGCGGAGGAATGGGACAATTACGGCCTCTTCACGGTCGATTCCAACCTGATCTATTCCATCGTGGATGTGCTGCTCGGCGGGCGGCGCGGCACGGCGGCCATGCGTATCGAAGGCCGGCCTTACACGACCATCGAGCTTTCGCTTGTCGAGCGGATGATCGAAGTGGTGCTGGCCGATGCCAAGACCGCGTTCGAGCCGCTGTCGCCGGTGCATTTCGAGCTCGACCGGATGGAAACGAACCCCCGTTTTGCGGCCATCGCGCGCCCGGCCAATGCGGCGATCCTGGTCAAGCTGCGCATCGATATGGAAGACCGCGGCGGGCGGCTGGAAATGCTGCTGCCTTACGCGACGCTCGAGCCCATTCGTGAACTGCTTTTGCAGATGTTCATGGGGGAAAAATTCGGCCGCGACTCCATTTGGGAAGGTCACCTTGCGACCGAGCTTTGGTCCACGAAAGTGCAGATCGACGCGGTGCTCGACGAGCAGCCGATGATGCTGCGCGAGGTGATGAACCTGGAAGTCGGCCAAACGGTGATGTTCAACAACGGCCCGCAGGACCAGATCGGCATGCGCTGCGGGGGCATTCCGCTGATGGCAGGCCGGATGGGGCGCATGGGTAATCACGTGGCGGTCTGTCTTGATCAGGGCATTAAACAATCGATCAAGAACCGGCTTTTGAACAATAATGAAGGAGCGACGGTCTGATGGCTATTCCCACAGGACTTATTCTCGAAGGTTTGCTGGCTGTCCTCCTGGTTGCCACGATTTGTTACTGCTATGTGCTGGACCGCAAATTGCGCGCGCTCCGCTCCGGTCAGGACGGCATGCGCGAGCTGATCGATGCCTTGCACAAGGCGACCGATCTGGCGCAGCGCTCCGTCGGCCAGCTTCACGACACCTCGCGCACCGCGGCCGATCATCTCGACGAGCGCGTCAAGCGCGCCCGGGAAGTGGGCGATGAAGTGACCGGCAAAATCGAGGCCGGCAATTCCAAAGCCAAGGCGCTTGCCGATGAACTGTCTTTGATGGTGGAAAGCGGCAACAACCTAGCCGAGCGCCTGGAAGCGCAGGTCGCTGCCCGCACCCATTCGCGCCAGTTGCCCGCCAGCTTGCGGGTGAACCGCACCGCGCCCGCGCGCGAGGAGACGCAGCATGCCGCCGCGCCTCCCGCTTTGCAGAACAAACTCCTGGAAGCCCTGCGCCGCGCGCGCTAGGCGGATTGAAGGAACCTCGCCATGAGCAACCGCCTGCGTTTGCTTCCCGTTCTGATGCTCAGCGCCGCATTGCTGTTGGGGCTGAAAGTCATGGGTCTCGATGACAGTCTGAATGCGCTGTCGGGCTTTGCCCTTGCCTATGCCGAAGAAAGCGGCGCCATGGAAAAAGAAGCCATGGAAGGGAAGGGAGAAGGCGAGGCGATGGAAGGCGGGGTCATGGAAACGGGCGGGGAGATGGCCAAGGACAGCATGGCAGGAGATGCGATGCAGGTCATGACGCCCCAGGGCGATGTCATGAACCCGGCTGCCGAATTCACCCCGTCGAAATTGCAGGTGCTCAAAAACCTTTCCGAACGGCGCAAGGAGCTGGAAGAGCGCGCCCGCGAGCTCGATATGCGCGAAAGGCTGATCAGCGCGGCGGAAAAGCGTGTCGGCGAGCGCTTCAAAGAGCTTGAGGCGGTGGAAGAAAAGATCGCCGCGCATCTCGGCAAGAAAGACGACGAGACGAAAATGCGTGTCGAGGGCCTTGTGAAAATGTACTCGGCGATGAAGCCGAAAGATGCCGCCCGCATCTTCGAACGCCTCGACATGGATGTGCTTCTGCAGCTCGCCAACATGATGAACGAGCGCAAAATGGCCGCGATCATGGCCGAAATGGACCCGGTCACGGCGCAGGAGCTGACCGTGGAAATCGCCCTGCCCAAGCCTTTGCCTGCCGAATTGCAGGAAATGGCGGCGCAGTTCGAGAAAACCGCGCCGATGATGGAAGCGGAAATGGAAGACGGCGAAGGAAAACGCGCGGCAAACTGACGCTTTCCGGGCGGCTTTGAGCCGCCTTCGCTCTTTGCCCGCCTCCATGCTGCGAATTTCCCGTTTCGCATAGGTCCGCCTTAAGGGGCACTTAACCGTCAATCGTTAATCTGGTTCCGTCCGCTTTCCTCTCCGGAGACGGGCTGCCGCATGAGGCGGCGCGTGCAAGAACCTGCATCGGAGCAAGCCAGAATGGCGTATCGGGGGGTCCAGTTATGAGCGAGCGCTCAGCGCATTCTGCGCCGGCACGCCGTAAAGGCAGTGCCCGGAACGCCTTGAGCGATCTGCCGCTGGAGGTCAATGACGGCTCCATCAGCGCGCTGTGGACGCTGCTTTCCGTTTTTCTTCTTCTGCTTGCCATGTTCGCCTTTCTCAACAGTCAGGCATCGACCGACGTCGCCAAGGGCGGGCCGGTGATCGGCAGCGTGCAGGCGGCGTTTAAAGGCACGGCCGGGCAAAGCGCGCCGGAGACGAGCCGCGCCATGGTGCGCGAGGCGTTGCCGGGCGCGCCGGCTTATAGGCCCGTCTCTGCGGCCTTTGCCGAGGATCTGCGCGCCAGGCTGGGGGCTGCGGGTATGGGGGCCGGGCTTTCCGATGAGGGCGGCTTTTTACGGCTGCGCCTTCCCGCCGATGCGTTTTTCGCCAAAGGGGTCGGCGCGCTGCGCCCCGAGCAGGATGTGCTTCTCGACACATTCGCGGCCATGCTGATGCGCGGCGAGATGGAGTTTCGCCACCGGCTGCGCGTTGTCGTGCCTGCGGCGCCTCAGGGACGGCTGGATGAGCGCCGCGCCATGGCCTTTGCGCGGGCGCTGGAAAGCCGCGGCGTTGCTTCCGGCGCGCTTGTGGCCGATGTATCGGCCTTGAGCGGGCGCGATGTGCTGTTCGAGTTTTTTGCCGAGCGCCCGCGCGGGCAGGGAGGGCGTCCATGACGGGCATTCTCCAGGCGTTTTTCGGCGGGCAGGAACATGAGGCAGGCGGCGCGGAGACGCCGCTTTGGCTCATCACCTTCACCGATCTTATGGGATTGATGCTGACCTTTTTCGTGCTGATCTACGCAGCCTCGGCGCCGAGCGGCACGGCATGGCAGGCCCTTGGCAGTGCGTTCCGGGGCCAGCCGGCGGCGGGCGGTGCGGTTTTGGGAACCGTCGAGCAGGGCAGCGCAGGGCTTGCCGCGCCGCTGAAGGGCGCGCGCGGGCGGCTTGAGACGGGGTATCTTGCCGCGGTACTGGAGACGGGCGGGGTGGCTTCCTCGCGCGATCAGACGGCACTTGCGCGCCAAGTGACCCAGGCATCCGGCAATCAGCTCGTCCTTTTGACGCGGGCCGACAGACTTATCCCCGCCGGGATGCGTACGCTTACTATCGAGGGCGAGGATTTTCTGCACCGGCTGGCAGCCGTTCTTCAGTATGCTTCCAATCCGCTGCAGATCCGCGTCACGGTGCCGGCGGGCCCTACCGGCGGTTTCGGCACGGATACGGGCGATTGGCGGCTTGCTTTCGACCGGGCGGCCATTCTGCGCGACCGTTTGCGCGAAGGGGGGTATACTGGCACCATTGATTTGTCCGCCGAGGTGGCGAGCGATGCGGGCTCGGGTATTGCCATCGTGATAGCGGGCGTGAAGGAGGCCAATTGGTGAGCATGCGCTTCAGAGATGGGCGGATCGGCGCTTTTGCGCGCGCGGCCTTTGCCGTGCTTGCGCTGTCGCTCGCCTATGTTGCGCAGGCCTCTGCGGCCACGCCCATTACCGTGACTGGCGATGAAGAAGACGGGTTCGGCCGGCTGGTCTTCACCTGGCCGCGCCATGACGATCCCTTGCGGGTGCAGAGCGCGCCGCGCTTCGAGGCGCTGACGGCGGCGAATGTGCTGGTCATCAGTTTCGAGGACCCGTTCGAGGCGGATTTGAGCGAGCTTGCTGCCAATATGCCGCGCTATGTGGCGCTGGTGCGCACGGATCCGGGCAAGCGGACGATGCGCCTTGCCATGAAAGCCGATTTCCGCATCAACACCCATGAGGCGGGTAATGAGGTCTATATCGATCTGCTGCCGCCCAATTGGCGCAGCGCGCCGCCGCCCTTGCCCGCGGATGTGATGGCGCGGCTGGAAGCCGAACGCAGCGCCGTCAAACAGGCCGTTGCCGAAAAAGAAGGCGAGGCGGAACTGAATATTGCCGAGCCTGCCCCCGGCGTGACCTTGCGGGTGGGCGAGCATGAGACTTTTACCCGGCTTGTCTTCGATTGGGGCCAGCCGGTGCTCTATAACGTCTCCTCGCGTGACGGGCGGGTGACGGTGGTCTTCGACCGGGATGCGAAACTGCCGCTGGCGCGGCTCCGGGTCGATCCGCCTGCCTTTCTGACCGGGGCGTCGGCGGGCAGCAGCAACGGCCGCCTGACGGTGGCGCTCGATACGGTGCCGGGCGTCACGGTGCGTGACTTCCGCGAAGACCTGAATGTCGTGATCGATATCGTGGCCCCTGGCCGGGGCGCGGCGCCGCTTGCCAAGGCGCCCGAGCCGCCGAAAGGCAGCGAGGTGTCTGCCAAGCCGCAGGAAAAAGCGCAGAAGGCCGAAAGCAAAGCGGGCGTGAAGAAAGCCAAGGCGGAATCTGAAAAGCCGGTGGCCGCTGCCTCCGCAGAAAAGCAAGTTCCGGCTCAAGCTGAAAAGCCGCAGGCCAAAGAAACCGCGAAGGCGGAAGGGGAGCCGGCAAAACCCGCGCCCGCCAAGCAGGCCGAGGCGCAGCCGGCGCCGGCAAAAACGCCGGAGGGGAAAGCCGAAGCGGCGGCCGAGGCAAAACCCGAACCTGTCACCGTTCAAGCCGGCGCGGTCGTGGCTGCGGATACCGAAGGCCCGCTCAATGTGGTGGCCGAGCTTGTGGGCGAGAGCGTACGTCTCATCTTCCCATGGGCCGAGCGCACGGGCGCGGCGGCCTTTCAGCGGGACGGGCGCGTCTGGCTGGTCTTCGATGCCAAGCGCGAACTCGACTTCTCCGCCCTGACTGCAGACATGAGCAAGGTACTGGGCCCGGCGGAACTCGTGCCCATGGACGATGCGACCATCGTGCAGTTTCAGCCGCCGCAGCGGGTTCTGCTGGCGGCAAGCGAGAAGGGCAATAATTGGGTCTTCACGGTCGGCGATACGATCGTCGAGCCGGTACGGCCCGTCTCGTTGCTCAGGGGCTGGAGCGCCAATGGCGAAGCGAAGGTCAGCCTCGATCTCAACGGGCGCGGCAAGGTGCACTGGGTGCGCGATCCGAATGTGAAGGACGTGCTGGCCATCGTGACAGCGGAGGGCCCGCCGCAAGGGCTCGTCGCGCCGCGCAATTTCGTGGAGTTCGCCGCGCTGGCGACGGCGCAGGGCCTCGCCTTCGTCTCGCTTTCCGATGATCTTTACGTCCGCGCTATCAAGGACGAGGTGATCGTCTCGCGCGGGGCAGGGTTGACGCTTTCCTCCGGCGATGTGGAAGAAGATGCGAGCGCCCAGGTTTCAATCGAGGCGCCCACGCAGCCCGGCAAGATGGATTTCAAGCGCTGGCGCGAGGCGCCGGGCGCGAGCTATGCCGAACGGCGGCAGTTCCATCTCGATAAGCTGGCCAATGCGCCGGCCGACAATCTGCAGGACCAGCTCGATTATGCCCGGTTCCTTCTCGCCTATCAGCTTGGCGCGGAAGCGATTGCCGTCTTGCGGCTGGCTGAGAAGCTCAGCTCGGATGTGGCGCTGGAGCCGGCCTATCTCGCGCTGCGCGGGGTGGGCCATATTATGATGCACCGCTTTGATGAGGCGCTGGGTGATCTGTCGGGACGCGGGCTAGCGCAGGACCCTCATGCAGCGCTTTGGCGCGGCACGGCGCAGGCTGAGCTTGGCAATATGCGCGAGGCGCGCGACGAGTTCGACCGGGCGGGCCAGGCGTTCAGTGAATATGAGCCCGACTTCCAGGCAATGTTCCGCGTCAAGGCCGCTGAGGCGGAGCTTGCGGCGGGCGATCTTGCCTCCGTTGCCTATAATCTGAACGAGATTCCGAAAGAGACGGAAAACAATATCTGGCTTGCCGAAGCCCAGCTCGTGCGCGGCTTGATGCTCGAAGCGGCGGGCAAGACGGATGAAGCGCTGGAAACACTGGAGCGGCTGGAAAAACGCGGGCCGCGCCCCGTGGCGGCGCGCGCGCGGTTTGCCAAAGCCAAGATCAAGCATGAGATGGGACTGCTTGCCGATGCCGGCTTCATGCAGGAGCTTGAGGCAATCGGCTTCATGTGGCGCGGCGATGACCTCGAACTGTCCGTCATGGAACGGCTTGGGGAAATGCATGTCGCGATGGGCGAGGTGGAAGACGGGCTGCGCGTGATGCAGACGGCGGTGACGAATTTCCCCGAAACCGATCAGGCCCGGCGCATCGCCACGACGATGACGGACACGTTCTCGGACCTCTTCCTCGGCGGCGGCGCCGATGCAATGGACCCGATCGAGGCGTTGTCGCTTTATTACGATTTCCGTGAGCTGACGCCGATCGGTCAGCGGGGCGATGCGATGATCCGGCAGTTGTCGGACAAGCTCGTCGATGTGGACTTGCTCGATCAGGCCGCCGAATTGCTGCAGCACCAGGTGGATCACCGGCTGCGCGGCATTGCGCGGGCGCAGGTTGCAACGCGCCTTGCCTTGGTGCGGCTGATGGACCGCAAGCCGGAAAAAGCGCTGGAAGCGCTGCGCTCCACGCGCCAGTCGTTGCTGCCGGACAATCTTGCCGACAAGCGCCGCCTTCTGGAAGCGCGCGCGCTGTCCGAGCTCAATCTCTATGATCATGCGCTCGATCTTCTCTCCGAGATGGAGACGGTGGAGGCGGAGTGGATGAAGGCCGATGTGCTCTGGGCCGCTCAGCGCTGGGAAGAGACGGGCCAGCAGATCGAATCCACGCTCGGCAATACCTGGCTCAATGAGCGCGAGGTGCCGAAGAAGGTGCGCCGCATGATCATGCGCGCCGCCATCGCCTATTCGCTGGCCGATGATCCGATCGGGCTCGGGCGGCTGCGCGAGAAATTCGGCGATCAGATGCGCGCGGGCGCCGATGCGGGCAAGTTCGCCATCCTCTCCGAACCCATCGAGCGGCAGGGCGAGGAATTCCGCCGCCTGGCAAAAGAATTTGCCAATTCCGATACGCTGGACGAGTTCGTCTCGACCATCGGCAAGGACCTGGACGAGCAGGCGGCGACGGCCATCAACTGATTTTCCCGGAAGATTGCGGGGCGTCATGCCCGGCCCAAAAAAATCCCCCGTGCCCGAGGCACGGGGGTTTTCAGTTGGGAGGAAGAGCGGCTTAAATGCCGAAGCTCTTCACCAGGGAGCCGGTAATCAAGTTCCATCCGTCCACCAGGACGAAGAAGATGAGCTTGAAGGGAAGGGAGATAATAATCGGCGGCAGCATCATCATACCCATGGACATCAGCACCGAGGCGACGACCATGTCGATGACGATGAAGGGCACGAAGACCAGGAAGCCGATTTCAAAAGCGCGGCGCAACTCGCTGATCAGGAAGGCGGGCACGAGCACGCGCAGCGGCACGGCTTCGGGCGATTCCGGCTCTTCGATCTTGGCGAGATTGACGAAAAGACCGAGATCCTTGTCGCGCACCTGGCTCATCATGAAGGTGTGGAAGGGGCGCGAGGCTTTGTCGAAAGCTTCGCCGATTTCCATCTGATCGTTCATTAAAGGCTCGATGCCTGTCTCATAGGCTTTTTCGAAAACCGGCGCCATGACGAAGGCGGTCAGAAACAGCGCAAGAGAGATCATCACGGCGTTGGGCGGGCTTTGCTGCACGCCCATGGCGGTACGCAGCAAGGACAGCACCACCACGATCCGCACGAAGGACGTGACCATGATGAGGATGGAAGGGGCAAGCGTCAGAACCGTGATCAGTGCAATGAGCTGCACCACGCGCTCGGTGAGGCCATAGCCTTCCGCAAAATCGATGCTCACACTCTGTGCGAAGGCGGGCGAGGCAAGGCTCAACACCGCAAGGGCGGCGGCGGCAAAAAGAGCGGGCCGGGTGAACTTGGACAAATGCATCACGTGCGGCGCTCCTTGAGATAGGCGATCCCTTTGAGAAGGAAGTCGGGGGCGGTCATTTTGGCGTGGGCCGGCTGCGCGGCAGGCGTGCTTGCGGCAAGGCCGGGAAAGGACGCGACATTGACGGTCTCTGCTTCCGCGCCGGTTTCGGCGGGGGCGGGCGCATCGAGGCCGGCCTCGATCAGCGTTGTCGTTTCGCCGACCACGATCAGATGTTCCTTACCGTCGCGGCGGATGAGCAGAAGCTTGTGCTTAGGATCGAGGGTCAGCTTTTCGACGATGGCAAGGCGGCTTGCCGGGCCGCTCGTCAGCCCGTGCTGCATCAGCCCGAAGCGGCGTGCCAGCCAGGCGCAGCCCCCGATCATCGCCAGAACCAGAAGCAAGGCCCCTAGAAAGCGTGTGTATTCTGCCAGATCCATCTGCCCCTCATGCCGTATTGGCGCTCAGCGGGTTCTCCCGCGTGCAGGTCACTAGGCAGATATTTCCGCTGTTAAGCTTAAAAACGGGTTAAGGGGGTGCCTTACTGGGACAGAATTTCCTAGTTGGCGGTTTTGTTAAGGAAATTTTAGCCCCGAGGTAGGAAAGATTGACCTGCCGCCCAAGGATTGTGTGGCGTGACGATGTGCCGGAGGCGCGCTCCAAGGAAGGAGAGCTGCTCTGCAACGTTGAAACGCGAGATCGCAATGGCCTTAGGTGACATTCCCCTATTTGGCATGATCAAGGACCGTATGCACTGGCTGACGGAGCGCCAGCGCGTGTTGTCCCAGAACGTCGCGAATGCGGACACGCCCGGTTATGCCGCGCGCGATCTGAAGAAGCAGGATTTCGGCGCCGTGCTGAACGCGCATGGGCCGGTTCTCAAACCCGTTCGCACCAATGAAATGCATATCGGGCCGGGCGGCGCCACGGGCACCAAGCCGAAAAGCGAAGAACGCCCCGACTCCGAAACCACGCCGACGGGTAACTCCGTCGTGCTGGAAGAGCAGATGATCAAGGTCGCCGAGACCCAGGTCGATTACGAGATGGTGACGGGTCTTTACTCCAAGAGCCTTGGGCTCCTGCGCACGGCTCTCGGGCCGCGCAGCTGATTGGGAGAAGTAAGATGGATTTTGTTAAAGCCATGATGGTTGCGGCATCGGGCCTGCGCGCACAAAGCGGGCGCATGCGGGTGATCGCCGAAAACATCGCCAATGCCGATTCCACCGGTACCACGCCGGGCGCCGATCCTTACCGGCGCAAGGTCGTGACGTTCTCCAACGAACTGGACCGCGAGCTTGGCGTGAAAAAGGTGCAGGTGGACCGGCCGAAGCTCGATCAGTCGCCTTTCACGCTTAAATACATGCCCGGTCATCCGGCCGCCAATGACGATGGCTATGTGAAAACGCCGAATGTGAACGGGCTTGTGGAAGCCATGGACATGCGCCAAGCGCAGCGCAGCTACGAAGCGAACCTGAATGTCATTCAGGCGACGCGCCGCATGCTGGGCAGCACTATCGATCTGCTTCGCCGTTAGGAAAGGGTTAGAAGATGACCATTCCAGCATCTGTTGCGCTTAACGCTTACGCCAATGCGGTCAAATCGGCTGCGGCGGGCGGCGCGGAAAAAAGCCAGGGGCCGAAGGAATTTGCCGGGCAAAGCTTCGGCGATCTCGTCGGCCAGGCGCTTGGCGGTGTCGTGGAAGCGGGCAAGGCGAGCGAAACCCAGGCCGTGAGCACGGTTGCCCAGCAGGGCGATGTGGTCGATCTCGTGACCGCCGTTTCCGAAGCCGAGGCCACGGTGCAGACCGTTGTCGCCGTCCGCGACAAGGTGATCACCGCCTATCAGGAAATCATGCGCATGCCGATCTAGGCGCGCCTGAGCTCATAGACCGACTGCAGACTATTCCGCTCGGGGGAGCGGGGAAATCGACAAGGGGACCAGCCGAATGACCGGCGCTGAAATTCTCGATGTGGCCCGTGAAGGGATTTACGTACTTCTGAAAGTCTCCGGGCCGCTGATGCTGGTTGCGCTGGCGGTCGGTCTTGCGATTGCGCTGGTGCAGGCGCTGACGCAAATTCAGGAAATGACGCTGGTCTTCGTGCCGAAGATCCTGGCGATCTTTCTCTTCATGCTCGTCTTCCTGCCTTTCATGGGGCAGGCCATGGGCACCTACATGACGTATATCGCCGATAAAATCGTCGCCGGTTAAGCGCCGCTTGAAAGAGGCGAGGGAACTCCCGCGTGAACATTACCGCCGCGCCAGATACGGTTTTCGTTTTCCTCATGATCTTCTGCCGGATCGGCACGATGATCATGCTGATGCCGGCGCTCGGCGAAATTTCGGTGCCGGGGCGTATCCGTCTGACCTTTGCCGTGGCGCTCACAGCGATCCTAATGCCGCTGGTCCAGGATAATTACGGGCCGCTGCCGCCGACGCCCGCGCTTCTGGCAGGCCAGATCGTTTCGGAATTTCTGATCGGGCTGATGATCGGCGGTACTGCGCGTCTTCTCATGACGGCGCTGCAGATTGCCGGCACGATCATCGCCTTTCAGACCGGTCTTGCTTTCGCCCAGAACGTCGACCCGACGCAGGGCATTCAGAGCGCGCTTGTGGGCTCCTTCATGTCGGTTGTGGCGGTGACGATGATTTTCGCCACCGATCTGCACTATCTGCTCATAGCGGTGATGAACGACAGCTATGCGCTTTTCAAACCGGGCGCGCCGCTGCCCGTCGGAGACTTTCTGCAGGCGGTGACAGGCGTGATCGCCGGGTCGTTCAAACTCGGCGTGCAGCTTTCCGCGCCGTTCCTCGTTTTCGGTCTGGTTTTTTATATGGGGCTCGGGATCCTTTCCCGCCTGATGCCGCAATTGCAGGTGTTCTTTATTGCGCTGCCGGCCAACATTTTCCTCGGCTTCCTGCTGTTGATGGTGCTGCTCGGTGTGATGATGTCGTGGTTCCTCGGTTATTTCGAGGCGACCTTGAGCCAGTTCCTCGCCTGACGGCTGAATTTTGGAGGTGAGGCATGGCCGATCAATCCGACGATACAGAAAAAACAGAAGAGCCAACTAGTAAGAAGCTCGAAGACGCCCATAAGAAGGGCGACGTGGCCAAGAGCCAGGAGGTCAATACCTGGTTCGTGATGCTGGGCGCCTGCGTGACGGCGGGGTTCCTGTCGCCCGGCATGGCAAGCAAGCTGTCGCATTTCTTCGAGGTCTTCATCGCCTCACCCCACGACATTCCCATGGACGCGCAGCATTTGCGCATGCTCTGGCTCGATATCGGCCAGGCGGTGCTGCTGTCGCTGGCGCTGCCCATGGCGGTTTTGATGCTGGGCGCGCTGGCGGGCAATGTGCTGCAGCACAAGCCGATCTTCACCACCGAAAAGATGAAGCCGAAGCTGAACAAGATTTCGTTGCTGCAAGGCTTCAAACGGCTGTTCTCGCTGACCAGCCTCGTCAACTTCACGAAGGGTATCGTGAAAATCTGCGTGGTGGGGGCGGTGACGTTTTTCATTCTCTGGCCGGAGAAGGACCGGCTGGCCGTGATGGTCACCTATGAAGTGAGCGAGCTTTTGCCGCTGGTGCGCATGCTCACGATCCGCGTCTCCCTCGGCGTGCTGGCGATCCTCGGCATTGTGGCGGGGCTGGATTATCTCTATGAGCGCTTCCAGTGGATGAAGAAGCAGCGCATGAGCATTCAGGAAATCAAAGACGAATATAAGCAGATGGAGGGCGATCCGACCGTCAAGGCGAAGCTGCGCCAGCTGCGTATGGAACGCGGGCGCAAGCGCATGATGGCCGCCGTGCCCGAAGCCTCGGTCGTGATCGCCAACCCGACCCACTATGCCATTGCGCTGAAATACGAGCAGGGCATGGCCGCGCCGCTGGTACTGGCCAAAGGTATCGATGCGGTGGCTCTGAAAATCCGTGAGATCGCCGAGGCGCATGAAATTCCCGTTGTGGTCAACCCGCCGCTTGCCCGCGCGCTCCATGCGACGGTCGAGATCGACGAGGAAATCCCGCCGGAACATTACCGCGCCGTGGCAGAGGTTATTGGCTACGTCATGCGTCTTAAGGCTAAAATGTCTTGGCGGACGCGCCGGACCTGATTCGCAGGCTCTGCCGGCGTTTAAGTCCGGCCCTGGACACGAGAGCCGATCGCGGGTCGAATTGAGCGCATGAGCCAGCTGGATGCTCACATAAATGGTCAGGCCGAAGGGCTGGAAGCTGCCCCCGGCCCGCTGAACGGTGCCGAAACGGCGGCGCTCGCCGCGCCGCGCGGACCCGGCCTTTTCTCGCGGGTGAGCTGGCTCGGTGCGATTATCGCCGTGGCGCTGCTCGCCTTTTCTCTTGTCGATTTTTCCACCATCGGGCCCGTTGCCTACTTCCTGCTTGCCGGTATCTGCTCGGCCGTGGCGCTGGCCTTTTTCGGCCTGGCCTTCCGGGGCGCTGGGGCAGGCGCGCGCGGGACGCTCTCGCGCAGCGTGCGCGGCTTTGCCGCTCCGGCACTCGAGGCACTGCCCGATCCCTGCCTCGTTACTTCATCCGGCGGCACCGTGCTTTTTGCCAATGAGGCTTACCGCGCCCTCGGCCTTGACGATAAAGGCCGGGCGGTGCCCTTCGACCGGCTGCTGTCGGGCCAGCAAGGGGTGGAAGAAGCGCTCTATCAGCTTGCACAGGCCGCCCGGCTCGGCCTTGCCGATGAGGCGGAACTGACCTTTCAGCCCGTGGCGGGCGCGGCGCGCAGCATCACGGCGCTTGTTTCCGTGCGCCCGCTGGACGGGCAGGGCAGCCTCGGGCGGGACGCGGCGCTTTGGCATATCAAGGACCTGACGAGCGAGCGGGCGGCGGCGAAGGACGCGCGCGAGGAACGCACGCGCTATCTCTCTTATCTTGACGAGGCGCCGTTCGGTTTCTTCTCTGCCGGTGCGGACGGCAAAGTCACTTATGTGAACAAGCATCTGGCGGCGAGCCTCGGGCTCGAGCCGGATCAGATTACCGCGCGCGGCATGAGCCTTCAGGATCTGGCGGTGGGTGATGTGGCAGCGCTCTCGCCGCCGGTGGGCGAAGAGGGGATGGACCTGCAGGTGGTCAATCTTGACCTCAAAGGCGCGGACGGGCCGCTGCCGAGCCGCATCATTCAGACCTACGCTTATGACAGCGAGGGCGCGCCCCTTGCCACGCGCTCGCTGGTGCTCGACCGGTCGCCGGGCGATGAAATGGAAGCCAGCTTGCGCGAGGCGGAGATGCGCTTTTCCCGCTTCTTCCAGCACGCGCCTGTCGGCGTCGTCATGCTGGACGGCAAGGGACGGGTGGAAGCGGCGAATGCGGCCTTTACCGGCCTTGTCGATATGCCCGTCAACAAGGCGGGCAAGTTTGCCGAGTTTCTGGCGCCCGAAGACCGGGATGCTTTCCGCGATGCGCTGACGCGCGGGCTGAAAGGCGATGGTATCGTTTCTTTCGAGGCGCATCTGGCCGGTCAGAGCGACCGGATCGTGCAGGTCTATACGAGCCGGCTCGATAGCCGGGCGGGGGCTGCCGGGGGCGGGGCAGAAGACGGCGGAACCGCGCAGCTTGCCCTTTACATTGTCGATTCCACCGAGCGCAAAACGCTGGAGCTGCAATTTGCCCAGTCCCAGAAGATGCAGGCGGTGGGCCAGCTTGCCGGCGGCGTGGCGCATGATTTCAACAATCTGCTCACCGCCATTATCGGCTTTTGCGATCTCTTGCTCGCCCGCCACAAGGCCGGCGACCCGTCCTTTGCCGATGTCATGCAGATCAAGCAGAACGCCAACCGCGCGGCCAATCTGACGCGCCAGCTTCTGGCTTTCTCCCGCCGTCAGACGCTGCGCCCGAAAGTGCTGAACCTGACGGACGAGCTGGCCGAGCTGCATAATCTGCTCGACCGGCTGCTGGGCGAGACGGTGGATCTGAAAATCGTGCATGGGCGCGATCTCGGCCTCGTCAAAGTGGACCAGAGCCAGCTGGAACAGGTGATCGTCAATCTGTCGGTCAATGCCCGCGATGCCATGCCCGAAGGCGGACGGCTGACGATCCGTACGGCGAATGTGTCGGAGGCCGATTCCCGCGCGCTCGATCATTCGGTGATGCCGCCCGGCGAATATATTCTGGTCGAGGTGGCCGATACCGGCACCGGGATTTCCAAGGAGCATCTGGCGAAGATCTTCGAACCTTTCTTCACCACGAAGGACGTGAACAAGGGAACGGGGCTCGGTCTGTCGACCGTTTACGGCATCGTCAAGCAGACGGGCGGCTACATCTTCCCGTACTCGACCGTGGGCAAGGGCACGACCTTCCGCATCTATCTGCCGCGCTATTATGAGACCGAGAAGGAAAAGGCTGCCAAGGCCGAAGAGGCCGCGCCCGCAGACACGCGCGATCTGACCGGCAAGGGCACCATTTTGCTGGTGGAAGACGAGGATGCGGTGCGCACCTTCGCCGTGCGCGCGCTGACCACGCGCGGCTATGAAGTGCTGGAAGCGGAAAGCGGCGAGGTCGCGCTTGAAATCGTCGACAGCCATGAAGGCAAGATCGACCTTATCGTCTCCGATGTGGTGATGCCCAATATGGATGGGCCGACCATGCTGAAGGAGCTGCGCAGCCGGGGCAAGGCGACGAAAATTATTTTCGTGTCGGGCTATGCCGAAGACGCTTTTGCCAAGAGCCTCGATCCCAATGAAGATTTCCGCTTCCTGCCGAAACCTTTCTCGCTGAAGCAGCTTGCCGCCGCCGTGAAAGAGGCGATGGACGACGCCTGAGGCGCCGGCCTCTATCTCCCTTAGGCTTGTGCTTTTTTCTCCATTGCCGCTGCTGTGCTGCGCGCATAAGGCGCGAGCAGGTTTTCAGGTCTGCGCCGGCGCAGCCAGAGCACCGACCAGACATTGATGAAGGCAAAAAGCGGCACGGCGGAAGCGGGCGCGAGGATCATCGGAAACTCGAACAGCGCGAGGCTTGTCGGCTGGCTGGAGAAAAACTGCAAGGGACCGGGCAGGCCGAGCTGAATGAAAAGCCCGGCGGGCACGAGCAGGAAAAGACCGGCAAGGTGCCAGCGCACAAGCCCGCGCCAGGTGATCTTGCCGCGCGCAATGAGCCAGAGGATGGCAAGCGCGGAAAAGCCGAAGAGAAGATCGGGGATACCCGTCAGCATTTCGAAATGGACGGGGAAGGTGCCCTGAAACGTCTTGAGCAAGGTGCCGAGACCGAGAATGCGCAGGCCTTCGAGCGCGACGATGGCGGCGGGCGGCACCTCATCCATCAGCTTGTAAAGCGCCTGGCGGCCGAAGGACATGAGCCGCAAGGGCTGCAGGATGAGGATGATCGTGTAGGGCAGCCAGAGGCCGGGAAGCCAGAAAAGGAATTCGGGGCTGCGCGTGGTGCCGGAAAGGGCAAGTCCGGCGCAGACCCAGGTCCAGAGTGCGCCTGCGGCAAAGAGCCCGAAAAGGAGCGCGGCCTCGCTCCGGGTCAGCGTGCCTGCCCGCCAGGCGCGCGCGCCCATAAAGGCGATGAAGCCGAAAAGCGCCACAAGCAGCAGCGGCAAGGAAGAAAGCGGAAAGCTGGTGGCGGTCATGAGCCGGTCCCCTGGAATTGGAATGATCATCCCCGCGCTCTAGGTGGCCCGTTTGCGCCGGGCCCGCAATGGCAAGCGCGCGGCAATTCTGGCCTTCGTTTTTCATATTTGCGTGGGCGCCGGACGGGCGCCCGGGAGAGCAGAATTTGCACGCTCATAAGCTGCGTCTGACCCCCGAATCCTCCTTTGCGGGAAGGGGCGGATAGGCGGCGGCGGCGAGTCGCACCGGTGCTGGCGGGAGGAGGTCAAATTTTCGAGAACGCTCTGCGAACATATTTTTAATTCACGTTCTAAATCAGATACTTACCCACCCCCTTGTCAATGAGAACAAAATATGTACATTTACTCCCATTGCGGGGCTCCGGCCCCTGTGAAATAAGGGGTGCCGAAGATGGCGAAGAGCGATACAGCCGAAAACGTAGTCAGCCTTTCCAGGAAAGACGATAAGAGCGATATGGATAAGCAGAAGGCATTGGACGCAGCCTTGGGCCAGATCGAACGTTCCTTTGGCAAGGGATCGATCATGCGCCTCGGCAAGAACGAGCAGGTGGTCGAAATCGGGTCGATTTCCACCGGCTCTCTGGGTCTCGACATTGCGCTTGGCATCGGGGGATTGCCGAAGGGCCGTGTCGTCGAAATTTACGGGCCGGAAAGCTCCGGTAAGACGACGCTAGCGCTGCACACGGTGGCCGAAGCGCAAAAGAGCGGCGGCGTCTGCGCTTTCGTCGATGCCGAGCATGCGCTCGATCCCATTTATGCGCGCAAGCTGGGCGTCAATCTGGAAGACCTCTTGATCTCCCAGCCCGACACGGGCGAGCAGGGGCTTGAGATTGCCGATACGCTGGTGCGCTCCGGTGCGGTGGATATTGTCGTGATCGACTCCGTGGCCGCTTTGACGCCGCGCGCCGAGCTTGAAGGGGATATGGGCGACAGCCTGCCCGGTCTTCAGGCCCGTCTGATGAGCCAGGCTCTGCGTAAGCTGACGGCTTCGATCTCCAAGTCCAATTGCATGGTGATTTTCATCAACCAGATCCGCATGAAGATCGGGGTGATGTTCGGTAGCCCGGAAACGACGACGGGCGGCAATGCGCTGAAATTCTATGCCTCCGTGCGCCTCGATATCCGCCGTATCGGCTCGATCAAGGAGCGCGACGAGGTGGTGGGCAACAATGTCCGCGTCAAGGTGGTCAAGAACAAGGTCGCCCCGCCCTTCAAACAGGTGGAATTCGACATCATGTATGGCGAGGGCATTTCCAAGACCGGTGAATTGCTCGATCTCGGGGTAAAGGCCGGGGTCGTGGAGAAATCCGGCGCCTGGTATTCCTATGACAGCCAGCGGATCGGCCAGGGCCGGGAAAACGCCAAGCAATTCCTCAAGGAAAATGTGGACATGGCCGCTTCCATCGAAAAGGCCGTGCGGGCAAATGCCGGGCTCGTGGCGACCGAGTTCGAAGGCAATGCCGAAGAGGATGATGACGGCGATGAGGCCGAGACGGCCTGACCTGCCTCCCTCCGGGGTTAAAAGTTCCTGTGACGCCTCCTGAGGCGTTGAAGCGGCGCCGGTTCCCGGCGCCGCTTCTTGATTCCGGGGGCTCGTTTTTCAGGGCTTGCCCTTCTCCCCAGGTGCCACCGTTTGGCGGCCGGAGGGGGCGTTCTAAATGGTAAGCGGACGGGCGGCGCGGGCCTCCGGCGCCGCTGGACAGGGTAGGGCTTGCCTAGTAAAAGCTAGGCTCATGCTATTGCTGGTAACTGCCCACAAACCTTGACCTTTTGAGTGAATTTTATGAGCGGCCTGAACGATATTCGCGCGACGTTTCTCGATTATTTCGCCACCAATGGCCATGAGACCGTGCAATCGGCCTCGCTCGTTCCCTCGAACGATCCCACCCTGCTTTTCACCAATGCGGGCATGGTGCCCTTCAAGAACGTTTTCACCGGGGCGGAGAAGCGCCCTTATGTGCGCGCGGCCTCTTCGCAGAAATGCGTGCGCGCAGGCGGCAAACATAACGACCTTGATAATGTGGGTTATACGGCGCGCCACCACACTTTCTTCGAGATGCTGGGCAATTTCTCCTTCGGCGATTATTTCAAGGCCGAGGCGATCGAGTTTGCCTGGAACCTGATTACGAAGGAATTCGGCCTGCCGAAAGACAAGCTGCTGGCGACCGTTTATTCCGAAGACGATGAAGCCTTCGAGCTTTGGAAGAAGATCGCGGGCTTTTCCGACAGCAAGATCATCCGCATTCCGACCTCGGACAATTTCTGGTCCATGGGCGAGACGGGACCTTGCGGGCCCTGCTCGGAAATCTTCTACGATCACGGCGATCATATTCCGGGCGGGCCCCCCGGCAGCCCCGATGAAGACGGCGACCGGTTCATCGAAATCTGGAACCTGGTTTTTATGCAGTTCGACCAGCTGACACCGGACAACCGGGTCGAACTGCCCAAGCCTTCTATCGACACAGGTATGGGGCTCGAGCGCATCAGCGCCGTGCTGCAGGGCACGCATGACAATTACGAGACGGATCTTTTCCGCGCACTGATCGAGGCCTCGGCTCATGCCTCAAGCACCGAGCCGCGCGGGGCTCACGGCGTTAGCCACCGTGTCATCGCCGATCATTTGCGCTCGTCTTCTTTCCTCATTGCTGACGGGGTGCTGCCGTCGAATGAAGGGCGCGGCTATGTGCTGCGCCGGATCATGCGCCGCGCCATGCGCCATGCTCAGCTTCTGGGCGCCAGCGATCCGATGATGTGGAAACTGGTACCGGCGCTTGTTCAGCAGATGGGCGCGGCCTATCCGGAATTGACGCGGGCGCAGCCGCTCATCACCGAAACGCTGAAATTGGAGGAAACCCGTTTCCGCGAAACGCTCGCCCGCGGCCTCAAGCTGCTCGATGAAGAAGTTGCGCAGCAGCAAGGGCAAGGCACATTGGCGGGCGAGACGGCCTTCAAGCTTTACGATACATACGGCTTTCCGCTCGATCTGACCCAGGATGCGCTGCGCGGCCGGGGCATGGATGTGGACGTTGAAGGCTTCAATGAGGCCATGGCCCGCCAGAAAGCCGAAGCGCGCAAGGCCTGGTCGGGTTCTGGCGAGCAGGCAACCGAGACGCTCTGGTTCGAGCTGCGCGATGAAGCGGGTGCGAGCGAGTTTCTGGGCTATGAGAACGAAACGGCGGAAGGCAAGATCGCCGCGCTCGTCAAAGACGGCGCGCGGGTGGACGCCCTTGCAGCCGGCGATGAAGGCGCGGTCATTCTCAACCAGACGCCTTTTTACGGGGAAAGCGGCGGCCAGGTCGGCGATACCGGCGTGATCTTTACCGGCGCCGGCGCCGAATTCGAAGTGCGCGACACGCTGAAGAAAGTCGGCGATCTCATTGTCCATCTCGGGACGCTGAAACGCGGCAGCCTGAAAAGCGGTGAGATTGCCGAATTGCAGGTGGACCGGGCGCGGCGGACGGCAACGCGCGCCAATCACTCGGCTACCCACCTCGTCCATGAGGCGCTGCGCCGGGTGCTGGGCGAGCATGTGGCGCAGAAGGGCTCGCTTGTCTCGCCGGAGCGGCTGCGTTTCGACTTTGCCCATCCCAAGCCCATGAGCACGGAAGAGATCGCGAAGGTGGAAGAGATCGTCAACGATCAGATCCGCCGCAATGCGGATGTTTCCACTCGCCTGATGACGCCGGATGCGGCGATCGAAGCGGGCGCGCTGGCGCTTTTCGGCGAAAAATACGGCGATGAAGTGCGCGTCCTTGCCATGGGCGAGCCCGATGAAGAGGGCAAGCGGCCTTATTCGGTGGAACTGTGCGGCGGCACCCATGTGCGCCGCCTCGGCGATATCGCACTTTTCAAAATTATCTCGGAAGGGGCCGTGGGCTCCGGCGTGCGGCGTATCGAAGCGCTGACGGGCGAAGGCGCGCGGCGCTATCTCGTGCACCAAGAAGAGATTGCCCGCGATGCGGCAGCCGCTCTCCGCGTGACGCCGGATGAAGTGCCGGCCCGTGTCGTCTCCTTGGTCGAGGAGCGCAAGCGCCTTGAAAAGGAACTTGCCGATGCCAAGCGCAAGCTTGCCCTTGGCGGCGGCGGCGCGCCGTCCTCGGAGCAAGCGGCCGAAGAGCTTGGCGGTATCAAGCTCATTGCGCGCAAGCTCGACGGCGTCAATCCGAAAGACTTGCGCGGCATGATCGACGATGCCAAGAAGCAGATCGGCACCGGCATCGTCGCTTTCGTCACCGCAACCGAAGAAGGCAAGGCAGGCCTTGCTGTGGGCGTGACGGGCGACCTCACGGACCGCTATAGCGCGGTGGAACTTGTGCGCGCGGGCGCGGAGGCCGTGGGCGGCAAGGGCGGCGGCGGCCGGCCCGATATGGCCCAGGCAGGCGGCCCCGACGGGGCAAAAGCAGAAGCGGCACTCGGCGCCATCCGCGCCATGGTCAACTCCCTTGCCGGTGCAGCCTGAAGGCCCGCATAACGCCTCCGGCGCCCATGGGCTGCGCCGCCGTCTCTATGTGGTTTTAGAGGCGGGTAAGACCGGCGATTTGCCGAGCATCGTCTTCGATGTTTTTATGGTCGGGCTCATTCTGGCGAATGTCGCAGCCTTCGCGCTGCAGACCGTGCCGGAAATCGATGCGCGCTATGGTGCGGCGTTTTTCCGTTTCGAGATTTTCTCCATCGCGGTTTTTACGGTGGAATATCTCGCCCGGCTCTGGGTGGCGGTGGATCATCCCAGCGTGCGGCATCTGACGCCGCTCAAGGCGCGAGCGCGCTGGGCACTGACCTGGCCGATGCTGATCGACCTTGCGGTGATCGCGCCGTTCTATCTTTCCATCTTTTTCTTTATCGACTTGCGGGTGCTGCGGCTCTTCCGCCTCTTGCGGTTTTTCAAACTGGCGCGGTTCTCGCCCGCGCTTGCGACATTTGGGCGGGTGCTGGCATCCGAAAGCCGGGCTATTATGGGCGCGCTCATCATTATGGCCGGTCTTCTCATGACCTCGGCAACGGCGATGTACTGGATCGAGGGAGAAGTGCAGCCGGCGCATTTCGGCTCCGTGCCCGATGCCATGTGGTGGGCGATTGCGACGCTCACCACCGTCGGCTACGGCGATGCGGTGCCCATCACGCTGCTCGGCAAGCTGGTGGGCGGCATCGTCATGCTGCTCGGGCTTTGCATGTTCGCGGTGCCGATCGCCATTGTTTCCAGCGGCTTTGCCCAGGAAATTCACCGGCGCGATTTCGTGGTGAACTGGGACATGGTGGCGCGCGTGCCGCTCTTTCAGGGGCTCGAACCTTTTGCCGTCGGCGATCTTCTCAAACTCCTGCAATCCCAAATCATTCCCGCCGGCACGCTTATCACCCAGCGCGGGGAAGAGGCGGACGGCATGTATTTCATCGTTGTAGGCGAAGCGCGGGCCTATCTCCCCGGCGGCGTGGTGGATCTGGAGGAAGGAGATTTCTTCGGCCAGATGGCGCTCATCGATGCGCGCAAGCGCTCGGCTTCGGTGGAGGCGCTGACCCGCTGCCATGTGCTTAAGCTTTCGCGGGCTGATTTTCACCGCTTTGTCAGCCGCCACGAAAAGGCGTTCGAGAATATCTCGGCTGCTGCGCGCGAGCGTCAGCATGCCTTCGATGACAGCGATGAAATGGCGGAAGAAATTGCGGCAGAAAAGGAAAGCGCTCCGCCCAAAGCCGAAGGCTGAAACGAAAAAGGAGCCCGCAGGCTCCTTTTAAAATCTTGCCGCCATTGAAGAGGCTCAGGCTTTGCCCATTGCCTTGGCGAGGTTTTCATCGACCTTGTCGAGGAAGCCTTCGGTCGTCAGCCATTTCTGTTCGGCGCCGACGAGAAGGGCAAGGTCCTTCGTCATGTAGCCGCTTTCCACCGTGCGCACGCAGACCTTTTCCAGCTTGTCGGCAAACTCGGCCAGATCGTCGTTACCGTCCTGCTTGGCGCGGTAGGAAAGGCCGCGCGTCCAGGCGAAGATGGAGGCGATGGAGTTGGTCGAGGTTTCCTCGCCGCGCTGATGGGCGCGGTAGTGGCGGGTGACGGTGCCGTGGGCGGCTTCCGCCTCGATCGTGTTGCCATCCGGCGTCATCAGCACGGAAGTCATGAGGCCGAGCGAGCCGAAGCCCTGGGCAACGGAGTCGGACTGCACGTCGCCGTCATAGTTCTTGCACGCCCAGACATAACCGCCGCTCCATTTCATGGCGGAGGCCACCATGTCGTCGATCAGGCGGTGTTCATAGGTCAGCTTCTTGGCGTCGAGCTGGGATTTGAATTCGTTCTCGTAGACTTCCTGGAAGAGGTCCTTGAAGCGCCCGTCATAGGCTTTGAGGATCGTGTTCTTCGTCGACAGATAGATCGAATAGCCGCGGTCCATGCCGTATTTCATGCAGGCGCGGGCGAAGTCGCGGATCGACTCATCGAGGTTGTACATGCCCATGGCGACGCCGGAGCCGGGGAAGTCGTAAATCTCTTCCTCGATGGTTTCCTTTCCGTCTTCCGATTCCCATTTCACCGTCAGCTTGCCTTTGCCCGGCACGCGGAAATCGGTGGCGCGGTACTGGTCGCCGAACGCATGGCGGCCGATGATGATCGGCTCCGTCCAGCCCGGCACGAGGCGGGGAATGTTGCGGCAGATGATTGGCTCACGGAAAACCGTGCCGCCGAGAATGTTACGGATGGTGCCGTTGGGCGAGCGCCACATTTTCTTGAGGCCGAATTCTTCCACGCGCGCCTCATCGGGGGTGATGGTCGCGCATTTGACGCCGACGCCGTGCTTCTTGATGGCGTTCGCCGCATCGACGGTCACCTGATCGTCGGTCGCATCGCGGTGCTCGATGCCCAGATCGTAATAATCCAGCTTGATGTCCAGATAGGGAAGAATGAGCTTCTCTTTGATGAGCGCCCAGATGATCCGCGTCATCTCGTCGCCGTCGAGCTCGACAACCGGATTCTCGACCTTGATCTTGGACATCGATACGTACCTCGTTTATTGAGCGGACCGTGGCGGGCCGCTGGCCTCTTTGGGGTGGGACGGCCGGGGGGCCGCAGGCGGGATTCGTGTCTTATATAAGCCGCCAGAACCTATAGCATCCGGCGGTGATTGATAAAAGATCGCGGATCGCTTAAGCAGCGGCGCTGGCAGAGTTTTCCGCCCGTTTTCCGCCTTTGGCGGGGCGGGCGGGAGCCACGGAAACCGATTTTTGTGACGGGAATTTTAAGGGCGCATGGCCGGAACGGATAAACGCAAGGCAGACGCTGCGAAAAACCTGCCCAAGGGGCCGGCCATGGTGCTGGTGGTGCCGCAGCTCGGCGACAATATCGGCGCGGCGGCCCGCGCCATGCTGAATTTTGCCCTGACGGACCTGCGCCTTGTGGCGCCGCGCGACGGCTGGCCGAACCCGCGCGCCTGGAAGGCGGCTTCGGGCGCCGATTCGCTTTTGGACAATGCAAAAGTGGTGGCGACAACCGAGGAGGCTGTGGGCGATCTCGATTTCGTGCTGGCGACGACGGCGCGCCCGCGCGACATGGTCAAACCGGTCTATACGCCCGAGGAGGCGGTAAAGCGCATGCGCGCCCACCTGAAGGCAGGGGGCAATCCCGGCTTTCTCTTCGGGCCGGAGCGCACAGGGCTGACGAATGACGATCTGGCGCTCGCCGATGCGGTGGTAACGGTGCCGCTCAATCCGGCCTTTTCCTCGCTCAATCTCGCCCAGGCGGTGCTGCTCATGGCCTATGAGTGGAATAGGGCGGGCGATGAGACGCCGGATGAGGAACTGCCCATGGCCGATACGCGCCCGGCCAATAAGGACGAGCTTTTGGGGCTTTTCACCCATTTGGAAGAAGAGCTCGATGACACGGGCTTTCTGCGCCCGGAAGAAAAGCGCCCGGCCATGATCCGCAATATCAGGAATTTATTCCAAAGAGCGGCCATGACTGAGCAGGAAGTGCGCACCTTCCGGGGCATCATCTCCGCGCTCACCAAACATGCCTACCGGCGCGCCCGGGAAGAGCTCGGCGCCAGGAAATCCGGGGATTAAGGGCCCTTTTGGCCAATTGACTTACGCGGAGGGGCGGTGTAAACCCAGCCCGTTCCTTGCGGGTCTGGCTTTCGCAGCCGGGCCCGCGGGCATTTACGCACCCGCGGGAGGGCCAGGCGCCTTGGCACCGTCTCCCTGTCGGCTTTCTTCGGAAAGCAGAGGAGGGCGCGTTTCCTGACACAGATAAAGACAAGGAAACCGCGATGAGCAAGCGCATCAGTTCCAAGTATAAACTCGACCGGCGTATGGGCGAAAACATCTGGGGCCGCCCGAAAAGCCCGGTCAACCGCCGCGAATACGGCCCCGGCCAGCACGGCCAGCGCCGCAAAGGCAAGCTGTCGGACTTCGGCATTCAGCTGCGCGCCAAGCAGAAGCTGAAAGGCTATTACGGCAACATCACTGAGAAACAGTTCAAGCGCACCTATCACGAAGCCACGCGCATGAAGGGCGACGCCGGTGAGAACTTCATCGGTCTTTTGGAGCGCCGCCTCGACGCGGTGATCTACCGCGCCAAATTCGTGCCGACCGTGTTCTCCGCGCGCCAGTTTATCAGCCACGGCCATGTGCTCGTGAACGGCAAGCGCGTCACGATCCCGAGCTACCGGGTGCGTGTGGGCGATGTCATCGAAGTGCGTGAGCGTATGCGCCAGCACCCGATCGTGCTGGAAGCCAGCCAGAGCGCCGAACGCGACATGCCCGATTATATCGAGGTCGACCATTCCAAGATGAAAGCAAGCTTCGTGCGCGTGCCCGCGCTTGCCGATGTGCCTTATCCGGTGCAGATGGAACCGAACCTCATCATCGAATTCTATTCGCGCTAACGCGCTGGGGAATTCTATTCGCGCTAAGTTTTACGCGCGTGCAAATTGGAAAAGCCGCGGGGTTCGCTCCGCGGTTTTTTTGTTGGGAGGCCGGAACATGATCAAAGCCGTTTTGTTCGATATCGGCGGGCCGATCGATATGGAAGTTGACCATGAAGCGGCAATCGACAGGGCTCTGAAATCTGCGTTGGCTACTGAAGGTGTGCCTGTCAGCGAAGATGCTTGGCGGGCGGCCGAGCGGTTTGCAGTCGAAACTCATGCGCCGAATGCCTATCAGGCGATGGTCTGGCGGCTCTGCGGTGAAAATGCTGCACGGGCCGCGAGGGTGTGGGGGCGCTTTCGTGCTTTGAGGGAAGGCGCATTTTCGCCGCTTGAAGCCCGGCCCGGTATGGAAGTTGTGTTTTGCACGCTTAAAGATCGCGGGATGAAACTTGGAATTGCCGCAAACCAGCCCGTGGGCATGCAGGCAAAGCTTGCCTCGGCAGGGTTCGACCGGTTCTTCGATCATTGCGTTATGAGCGATGAGCTTGGCCTTCGCAAACCGGATCCGCGCCTGTTTCTTGCCGTCTGTGAGGCGCTGGGCGTGGAACCTGCCGATAGCATTATGGTCGGTGACCGGATTGACAACGATGTTGCGCCGGCTCGGGCGCTCGGCATGAAGACGGTGCGGTTCAAGACAGGGCGGCATAAAGAGCAGCGTCCACGCAGCTGGCTGGAAGTGCCAGATGCGGAAGTGGAGGACGTTCCAGCATTGCAGGAAGCCGTGCTCCGGCTCATAAGCGAGGCCTGATTTTCTCTCCCTCGTCGTGCTTGGGCTTGACCAGAGCATCCATGGGACGGTGGTGCTAGTGTGGGAGGCTGTATGGACCCCGGGTCAAGCCCGGGGTGACGGCCTCATATGTGTCTAAGGAAATACGTTCCTGCGGTGCGAGAAGGTGTGTCTTCGTGTTTGGGACGCACCCGCGCTTCTGCACCCACTAACGTCACCCCGGCCCCCGAGCCGGGGTCCGAGCAGCCTCTCCGCCTGCCGCAGCGCTGCATGGACCCCGGGTCAAGCCCGGGGTGACGGCCTCATATGTGACTAAGGAAATACGTCCCTGCGGTGCGAGGGGGTGTGTCTTCGTGTTTGGGACGCACCGCGCCCCTGCACCCGCTACCGTCACCCCGGCCCCCGAGCCGGGGGCCAAGCAGCCTCTCCGCCTGCTGCAGCGCTGCATGGATCCTGGGGCGAGCCCAGGGTGACGGCTGCACAAAAGAAAAGGGGCCTTGAAGGCCCCTTTGTGTTTCAAGCCGGCGGTGCTTACTGCTGTGCGGGTTCGGCTTCGATGCCTTTGGCGGCCAGGTATTCGCGTAGTTCGCCGTTTTCGAACATTTCGCGGATGATGTCGCAGCCGCCCACGAATTCGCCCTTCACATAGAGCTGGGGAATGGTCGGCCAGTCCGAGAATTCCTTGATGCCGTGGCGCAGCTCGTCCGTTTCCAGCACGTTCACGCCTTTGAAGGGCACGCCCAGATAGGTGAGCACTTGCACGACCGTGTTGGAGAAACCGCATTGCGGGAAGACCGGCGTACCTTTCATGAAAAGCACGATGTCGTTGTTTTCGATGTCGGAGCGGATTGCGCTGAAAACTTCGGGCTCGCTCATGTCGGGGTCCTTTTCAACTCTGAGATTTATGCGCCTATTTCATGCATTGGGGGCAGAGGTCTGCAGGGCGAGCGCATGAAGTGCGCCGCCCATCTGGCCGCGCAGGGCCTTGTAAACCATCTGGTGCTGCTGCACCCGGCTTTTGCCTTCGAATTCCTTGGAAACGACCACGGCAGCATAGTGATCGCCGTCGCCAGCCAGATCCTGAATCTCCACCGTTGCGTCCGGCAGGGCGTCCTTGATCAGCGTTTCGATTTCCTTGGCGCTCATGGCCATGTGTTGTCTCCTTTGCCGAGCCTGCCTTGCTTAGGCGTTGGTATCGGGAGCGGCCATATAGGCCGGGAACCAGCCCTCATGGGCCTGGGCCAACTTATCCAATGATATGGTGAGCTGGCCGCTCAGTGTCAATTCACGTCCGCCTGTCCGCCCGAGCCGGGTTAGCGGAATGCCCGTTTTTTCCGCGTCTTTTTCAAGATCGCCCGCGCCGGCTTCGGCAATGGTGACGATGTAGCGGGCCTGATCTTCCCCGAAACCCCAGGCATGGAGCGGCAGGTCCGTTTGCGCCTCAAGCGCAGCGCCGATGCCGCCCGCCATCGCCATTTCGGCAAGGGCGATGAGGAGGCCGCCGTCCGAGACGTCATGCACCGCCGTGACGCGGGCCGAACGGATGAGGGAGCGCACGAAATCGCCGTGGCGTTTTTCCGCGCCGAGGTCGACATGCGGGGCAGGGCCTTCGCGGCGCCCTTCGATATCGCGCAGATAGACGGACTGGCCGAGATGGCCGAGCGTTTCGCCGATCACATAGATCGCCTCGCCTTCGCCTTTGAAGGCGGTGGTGGCGATTTTACCGAGATCTGGGATGAGGCCGACGCCGCCAATGGCGGGCGTGGGCATGATCGCCTGGCCGTTCGTTTCGTTGTAAAGCGAGACATTGCCGGAGACGACGGGGAAGGCGAGCGCTTCGCAAGCCTCGCCGATGCCCTTAATGCAGCCGACGAACTGGCCCATGATTTCCGGTTTTTCCGGATTGCCGAAATTGAGATTGTCGGTGACGGCCAAAGGCTCGGCGCCCGAGGCGGTGATGTTGCGCCAGCATTCGGCAACCGCCTGCTTGCCGCCTTGCACAGGATCGGCGGTGCAATAGCGCGGCGTCACATCGAGCGAGAAGGCAAGGCCCTTGTTGGAGTCCTTGACGCGCACGACGGCGGCATCCGAACCCGGACGCACCACGGTGTTGCCCTGTACCAGATGGTCGTACTGCTCCCAGACCCAGCGGCGCGAGCACATGTCGGGCGAGCCCAGCAGCTTCAGCAAAACCGCGCCGAGATCGTTCGGCGCGGGCACGCTTTCAGGATCGAGCGGGGCGGGCGGTTTCGTCTCCACCCAGGGGCGGTCATATTCGGGCGCTTCATCGCCCAGTTCCTTGATCGGCAGATCGCCCATCAAATCGCCATGGCGGAAGATGCGGAAGCGCAGATCGTCCGTCGTCTTGCCGACAACGGCGAAATCGAGGTCCCATTTGCGGAAGACGGCTTCGGCCTCAGCCTGCTTTTCCGGATGCAGCACCATGAGCATGCGCTCCTGGCTTTCCGACAGCATCATCTCATAGGCGGTCATGCCTTCCTCGCGGCAAGGCACTTTGTCGAGGTCGAGCTCGACGCCGAGATTGCCTTTCGCGCCCATTTCAACGGCCGAGCAGGTCAGCCCCGCCGCGCCCATGTCCTGAATGGCGATGACGGCGCCCGTTGCCATCAGCTCGAGGCAGGCTTCCAGCAGCAGCTTTTCGCCGAACGGGTCGCCGATCTGAACGGTGGGGCGTTTTTCTTCCGAGTCATCGTCGAATTCGGCAGAAGCCATGGTCGCGCCGTGAATGCCGTCGCGGCCCGTCTTGGAGCCTAGATAGACGATGGGCATGCCGACGCCCTTGGCCTCGGAAAGGAAAATCTTGTCCGTGTCGGCAAGGCCCGCGGCGAAGGCGTTGACGAGGCAGTTGCCATTATAGCTCGGGTCGAAATTGACCTCGCCGCCGACCGTCGGCACGCCGAAGGAATTGCCGTAACCGCCGATCCCGGCAACGACGCCGGAAACGATATGGCGGGTGCGCTCATGGGTGGGCGCGCCGAAGCGCAGCGCATTCATGGCCGCAATGGGCCGCGCGCCCATGGTGAAAACATCGCGCAGGATGCCGCCGACCCCCGTCGCCGCGCCCTGATAGGGCTCGATGTAAGAGGGGTGGTTGTGGCTTTCCATTTTGAAGACCACGGCTTCCCCGTCGCCGATATCGACGACGCCGGCATTTTCGCCGGGGCCCTGAAGGACGCGCGGGCCTTTGGTCGGCAACGTGCGCAGCCATTTCTTCGAGGATTTATAGGAGCAGTGCTCGTTCCACATGGCTGAGAAGATACCGAGCTCGGTGAGCGTCGGGGTGCGGCCGATCAGGTCCAGGATACGCTGATACTCGTCGGGCTTTAACCCGTGTTCGGCAACCAGCTCGGGGGTGATTTCGATCTCGTTGGGGATCACGCAACAGTCTCCAACAGGCTTTCAAAAATGCCGCGGCCATCGAGGCCGCCATGAAGGGGTTCCACCAGATTTTCCGGATGCGGCATCATGCCGAGCACATTGCCTTTTTCATTTATGATGCCGGCAATGTCGTTGATGGAGCCATTGGGGTTCGTGCCTTCCGCATAGCGGAAGACGACGCGGTGCTCGTCCTCCAGTTTGCGGATCGTGCCTTCGTCGGCGAAATAATTGCCGTCATGATGGGCGACGGGGCAGCGGATGATCTGGCCCTGCGTATAGGCGTTCGTGAAAGCGGTGCGGCTGTTCGCGACTTCCAGCTTCACTTCCTTGCAGACGAATTTCAGATGCGCATTGCGCAGGAGCGCGCCCGGCAGAAGGCCGATTTCGGTGAGGATCTGAAACCCGTTGCAGACACCGAAGACGCGCACGCCCTTGGCGGCTTTCTTTTTCAGATCGGCGGTGATGCGGGCCTGCCCGGCAATGGCGCCGCAGCGCAGATAGTCGCCATAGGAAAAGCCGCCCGGCACGGCGATGAGATCGACATCCGGAATTTCGGCATCGTCATGCCAGACCATGTAAGGGGCGGTGCCGGTCACCAGTTCCAGCGCGCGGGCAAGGTCGCGTTCGCGGTTGATGCCGGGATAAACGATAACGGCGGATTTCATACGTCGAGCTCGATCGCGTAGTTTTCGATGACGGTATTGGCGAAAAGTTTCTTGCAGGCGTCTTCAAGCTGGGCGCGGGCTTTGGCCGGGTCCTGTTCGCTCAAAGTGACCTCGAAATATTTTCCCTGGCGCACATCGCCGATGCCGCCGAAGCCGAGCTGGCCGAGCGCATGTTCGATTGCTTTGCCTTGGGGGTCGAGAACGCCGTTTTTCAACGTAACAATTATACGAGCCTTCATGTACGAGCCTTTTAGGGGTCTTCGCGGGCCGGGGAGGCCGGATGGAGCGGAAAGGGACCGGCCTCTTCTGTCAGGGAAGAGGCCGGCGCTTTTTACGATTTAACCAGCGTGGGGCCGGTGCGCTTTTTCGGATCGTTCTCGAAGAGAATGCCGAGGCGGCGGGCCACTTCCTGATAAGCCTCGACAAGGCCGCCCATGTCGCGGCGGAACCGGTCCTTGTCCAGTTTGTCCTGGGTCGTGATGTCCCAGAGACGGCAGCTGTCGGGGCTGATTTCGTCGGCGAGCACGATGCGCATCATGTCGCCCTCATAAAGACGGCCGAACTCGACTTTGAAGTCGACGAGGCGAATGCCGACACCGAGGAAAAGGCCGGTCAGGAAATCGTTGATCCTGAGCGCCAGCGCCATGATGTCGTCGATCTCCTGGGGCGTCGCCCAGCCGAAGGCGGTGATGTGCTCTTCGGAGACCATGGGATCGTGCAGCTCGTCGGCCTTGTAATAGAACTCGATGATCGAGCGGGGAAGGGGCGTGCCTTCCTCGATGCCGAGGCGCTTGGCGATGGAGCCGGCGGCAACGTTGCGCACCACGACCTCAATCGGAATGATCTCGACCTCACGCACCAGCTGCTCGCGCATGTTGAGCGAGCGGATGAAATGGGTCGGCACGCCGATATCGTTCAGCCGGGTGAAAATATATTCCGAAATCCGGTTGTTCAGAACGCCCTTGCCGTCGATCAACTCGTGCTTGGTGTTGTCGAAGGCAGTGGTGTCATCCTTGAAATGCTGGATGAGGGTGCCAGGCTCGGGGCCTTCATAAAGCACCTTGGCCTTTCCCTCATAAACCCGTCTGCGGCGGTTCATATGTGTGATTCCAATCAACTTGCACCCGTCCGACGGCGGCGGATGCCGAAAGGCGGGGGCGGGTCAGCCGTCGATTCCGCCCCGTTCAATGGCTCGGAAAGTACCCGAAGACCCAGACTTGCACAACGACCCTCTTGTCACTCAAAATATATATGAAAATCAACCGGTTGACGCTAATCTGCGCGGAGAGGCCGCCCAAGAGCGCCGATTTGCAGATTTGTGTCAAAGTTGTTCCCAAGGAGACCCGATATGTCGAGCTTCAGCGATCGCGAGAAAGCTTACGAAAACAAATTCGCGCATGACGCGGAGCTGCGCTTCAAGGCCCAGGCCCGGCGCAACAAGGCCCTTGGTTTGTGGGCGGCAAGCCTGCTCGGCAAGACGGGCGCGGAGGCGGAAGCCTATGCCGGCGAAGTGGTGAAAGCGGACCTGGAAGAGGCGGGCGAAGAGGATGTCTTCCGCAAGGTGCGCGGTGATTTCGATGCGGCCGGCGTCGATCAGTCGGACCATCAGATTCGCCGCCAGATGGCCGAATTGCTGGTGGCTGCCGCTGAGCAGATCGAAAAAGAGGCGTAAGACGCCTCACGCGGGGCTTTTCAACCTGCGGTAAATTGAAGCGGGGCCGTCCGGTTTTTAAGAAGCGGACGGCTCTTTTTTCTTGTCTTTTTTCGGGAAGGCGGGCGGCAGGCGGCCGTAGCCATGCTCGAAGACGCCGCCGAGCAGCACTCTTTCGTCCTTCTCGCCGGTGGCGACTGGGAGATGGACGAACTCTGCGATCTTGTAGTCCCGGTCGAGCCCTTCGACCTGGCCCTTGGTAACGACGGGGCGCAGATGCTCCAGCACGTCGCGGTAGACGGCAGCGTTGGAGAGTACTTTTTCCGGTGCGTAAAGCTCACTGATCGCGCGGCCCGTCGGGTCGGCGGGAAAGGCATTGGCGATATCGGTGCCGACGAGGCGGAAGCGCCAGTCGGTCGCCGCCCCGTTCGCCGGTTCCAGCAGGTAGAGGCGGGGCAGCAGCCGGGCGAAGGTTTTGGAGGGCAGGTCCTGAGCGTGAAGGAGGCGGCCTTCATCGCGCAGCTTTTGCCATTCTTCCATGATGTAGCACGCGTCCTGATGCTCCGGATGCTCCAGAACCTGGACTTGCGTATAAAGGCGGACCGTATCGAGGGAGAACTTATCCCTCTTGATACCGAATAAAGCGGGCCGGGCCACGGTGTCATCTCCCCAAGGCGCTCGCGCGGTGCGGGCGCTATCTCCCCTTCATTAGACAGGAAGGCGCCTTTACCGCCGGTAAATGGCGGGCGGATTCCGGGGGTGAAAACGGCAAAAAGACGTGGCGGTATAGGAATTTAGGCAGACTTGGTTGCCTATCGGGGGATAGGGGCGCTTTCTTACGCGCTGAAAAAAGAGGCAGCGAAGGCGGCGGTGGCCGTTCGGCGGATGTCTTCCTCGCTGAGGGGGGCGAAACTGTGCCGCTCGCTTTCCTTGCGCCGATGCATGGCGGCCCAGGAAATGATTTCGATGGCCATGCGCGCTTTCAGCCGCTCTTCCATGGGGGAGGCCGCGCCCGGCAGCCGCGCGATTAATGCCGAAAGATCTGCGATATATCGCCCGCGCATCACGTCAGCATATGTCTGGTCGATCTCAGGAATATCCAGCACTAGTTTGTCGAGCAGCCAGACGGCCCGGCGGATGGGCACGAGCAGATCGTAAAGCTCGGCGCCGATGCTCTGAAGCTCTGCGCGGGAAGGCGCCTTGCCACTTTCCAGCGCCTTGGTGAGCACCGGCCAGAGCCCTTCTTCCCCCGCAATGCCGCGGATGAGGCCGTTCACCGCTTCCAGTCCTTGCGTGGCGAAAGGCAGCTCCAGCCTCTCCAGGGGCTCCCCGGCGGCTTTCAGCACCGCAAGATGGAGGAGGGCTTCCTTGCTGGCCGCATAAAGGTAAAGCGTGCCGGCGGAAACATGGGCGGCGCGCGCCACATCGGCCATTTGCGTGCGGGCATAGCCGGCCTGGGAGAAGCAGGTGAGGGCCGCTTCGACAATGGCGTCCAGCCGATCGGGAGATTTTTTGCGCATGGGCCCCGCAGGTGAGGTGGGTTGCTGATAGGTCGATATATCAGACTTGACCGGGAGAGCGTAGATACCAATATATGAATGAATCATTCATTTATGGAGATGGCTATGGCCGGTCGGATCATGGGCGAAAAGACGAGAGGCAGGGGCCGCCGGGTTGCGGGATTAGCGGTTTTCGCCGCGCTGGTTGCTGTGATGCTCGTGGGCGGTGCGCCGGCAGGGGCTGAAAGCGGCTGGGGCCATTATGGCGGGGATGCGGGCGGCCAGCGCTATGTCAGCGCCGGGCAGATCACGCCTGACAATGTGGGCGAGCTGGAAATCGCCTGGCGCTATTCGACCGGCGACATGAAGGCGCGGCCCGAGGCGATCAAGCAGAGCGCCTTTGAAGGCACGCCTATTCTTGCCGAAGGCTCGCTCATCTTTTGCACGCCCTTTAACGAGGTGGTGGCGCTCGATCCCGGCACCGGTGCGCAGAAGTGGCGCTTCGATCCGAAGATCGCAACGGACTACCGTCCGGCCAATCAATTCGTCTGCCGGGGCGTGACCTATTGGCAGGACGAGGCGGCGGCCAAGGGCGAGGCCTGCGCGGCGCGGATTTTCATGGGCACGAATGATGCCCGGCTCATCGCGCTCGATGCGCGCAGCGGCCTGCCTTGCATGGATTTCGGCGCTGCATCGGGTACGGGAGGGGAAGTGCGGATCGCCCCGGGCATGGCGCTCGCCTATCCCGGCGAGTTTCACATCACCTCGCCGCCCGTCGTGGCGCGCGGCGTGCTGATTACCGGCTCGTCGATCGGGGACAATAACCGCGCCGATGCGCCGAAAGGCACCGTGCGCGCCTTCGATGCGCGCAGCGGCGCGCCGCTTTGGCATTTCGATCCCGTGGCGCGGGGGGCAGAAGAGCAGGAGGGAAGCTGGGACGCGCGCGCGGCGCGCACCGGCCATGCCAATGTCTGGGCGCCTATGTCGGTGGATGAAAAACGCGGGCTCGTTTTTTTGCCGACCTCCTCGCCGAGCCCGGATTTTTTCGGCGGCGAGCGGCCGGGGGATAACCGCTATGCCAATTCCGTTGTTGCGCTCGAGGCGGAGAGCGGAAAGGTGCGCTGGCATTTCCAGACCGTGCATCACGATGTCTGGGATTACGATTTGCCTGCGCAGCCGAGCCTTGTGACGCTTAAGCGCCCGGAAGGCCCGCGCGATGCGGTGGTGCAAGTGGCAAAGACGGGGCTTGTCTTCGTGCTCGACCGGGAGACGGGCGAGCCGATTTTCGGGGTGGAGGAACGCCCAGTGCCGCAAGGGGCGGTGGCGGGCGAACAATTGTCGCCGACACAGCCTTTCCCGCTTGCCCCGCCGCCGCTCGTGCCGACGACGATCATGCCGGATGAAGCCTGGGGGCTGACGCCCCTCGACAGATGGGCCTGTTCGCGGGAGATCGCCAAATACCGCTCCGAAGGGCTGTTCACGCCGCCGAGCGAGAAGGGCACCTTGCTTTTCCCCTTTACGGGCGGCGGGGCGAATTGGGGCGGGATGGCCTTCGATCCGGAAAGCCAGCTCATGTATGTGAATACGAACCGCGCGCTCCATATGGTCAAGCTCATCCGGCGTAAGGACTTTGCGGCGGCAAAGGCGGCGGAGCCTAATAAGGAGATAAGCCCGCAGACCGGCACGGCCTGGGGCATGAAGCGCGATCTCGTGTTCTCGCCGCTCTCGCTTCCCTGCAACGCGCCGCCTTTCGGCGTGCTGCATGCGGTGGACCTGTCCGATGGCAGTATCGCCTGGGAGGCGACGCTCGGTACGGTGGAAGATTTGGCGCCCGTGCCGATCCCCTTGAAACTCGGTACACCGAGTTTCGGCGGGCCGCTCGTCATGAAGTCGGGTCTTCTTTTCATCGGTGCGGCGATGGACAATTACCTGCGCGCCTTTAATGCGAAGACCGGCGAGGAACTTTGGAAAGGACGCTTGCCGGCAGGCGGGCAGGCAACGCCCATGTCTTATGAGTGGGAAGGGCGGCAATATGTGGTGATCGCGGCGGGCGGTCATTCGCGCTCCACCACGACGCTCGGCGATTCTGTGATAGGCTTTGCGCTGCCGGAGGAAAATGCGCAGTGAGGAGCTATGGCCTGGCAGGTCGATGCGTATGAGCCGCTTTATGAACTGAAACCCTTCGGGCCGGACATATGGCTGGCCGACGGTCCGCTGATCGATTTCAAAGCGGGCATTGTGACCGTGCCTTATCCGACGCGCATGACCATCGTGCGCCTGAAAGACGGCAAGCTCTGGCTTCATTCGCCCGTGCCGCTGACCGATAAGCTGAAAGCGCAAGTGGATGCGCTCGGCGAGGTCGCTTATCTTATTGCGCCCAACAAAATCCATTATTGGTGGATCGGGGACTGGATGGCGGCTTACCCGGGCGCGCAAAGTTTCGCTGCGCCGCGTGTCGAAGAACGCTCATGGCCGGAGAAGGGCGTGCGTTTCGACCGCGAATTGACAAACGGCGCGGACACGCCCTGGTCAGGGGAGATCGACTTCTGTGTTGTCGAGGGGCATGTGCTCAGCGAAGCGGTGTTCTTTCATGCCGCTTCACGCACGCTGATCGTCACGGACCTCATCGAGAATTTCGAGCCGGAAAAAGTGCACGGGTTCTGGACGCATCTTCTTTTGCGCCTGACCGGCATCATGGCGCCCCACGGCGCCGCGCCGCGCGATCTGCGCGCGACGTTTTTCGGCAGAAAGGCCCATCTGCGCGCTGAGGTCGAAAAAATGCTGTCCTGGGAGCCGGAAAAAATCATCCTTGCCCACGGCGCTTGCATCGAGAGCGGCGCGCTTTTCTTTCTGCGCCGCTCCTTCCGCTGGGCGGGGATCAAACCCCGTTGAGGCTTACCCGTATTTCGCGCGCATCCGCTCGGCGATCATTTCGAGCGCCAGTTTGTCGACGTTCTTTTTCACCGGATCGTAAGGCGTGATGTTCATGCCGCGCACGGTCATGCGGCGGATTTCGCCGGTATCCGGGTGCGTGTCCACATCGACGATATTCAGGCAGCAGGTGTTCTGATCGAAAGCGTGGAAGGCGCCGAGGCTGGCGCCGCTTGCCCAGCCCAGAATGGCGCGGTTGACGCCGCCATGGGCGATGAGGGCAAGGTTCTGCCAGCTTTTATCGGCGACAAGATGCATCATGCCCGTGACGATGCGAGCCTCGAATTCCAGAAAGCTCTCGCCCTCGCCGTAGCGGGCGCCCGGAAGATGCGCGCCTTCGAAAGCATAGGCGACATCGTGCAGGCTTTTCAGGTTCTTGTAGCGGTCGGGGTCGGAGCGGATTTCCTCGAACTCGCTCATCACCTCGATCTTGAGGCCGCGGCCCTTCAAAATACCTTCGGCGGTTTCCACCGTGCGCGGCAGGCCGGAGCAGACGGCCTTGTCGAAGGACAGCTCTTTCACATAGTCGCACATCAGCGCGGCTTGCTCGCGGCCCCAATCGGTCAGCGGTACGGCGCGGCTGTCCGGCACACGGTTGCCCTCTTTGTCCACATAGGAAACGTCGCCATGGCGGAAAAAATGGATGCGGCGGCGGATGGAGCCGTCGAAAGCGGTGCGCATGTCTGTCCTCCGGTTGTTTTGCGGGGGACTATACATGTTTAGGTGTCAGCTGTGTGGCATGTGTCGGCGGCGTTGCGCATCGCCGCACCGCTCTTCCGTCATCCCGGGATTTATTCCCGGGATCCATTGAGGGTGCCTTTCAAAAAGAGAGGCGAGTGGGTCCCGGGAACAAGTCCCGGGACGACAAAAAAGTTATGCCTTGCCGAAGACGCGCTTGAAAATCGTATCCACGTGTTTCGTGTGGTAGCCGATGTCGAAAAGCTCATCGAGTTCGGCGTCCGAGAGTTTCGCGGAAACCTCTTTGTCGGCTTTCAGAAGTTCGAGGAAATTGCCTTCCCCGCGCCAGACGGGCATCGCATTGCGCTGCACGAAGCGGTAGGCGTCTTCGCGGCTTGCACCTTTCTGCGTCAGCGCCAGCAGAACGCGCTGGGAGAAGACGAGGCCGCCGAGCTTGTCCATGTTTTCCTGCATGCGGTCGGGATAGACGAGCAGGTTCTCGATGACGCCGGTCAGGCGCACGAGCGCGAAGTCGAGCGTGACAGTGGCGTCCGGGCCGATCATCCGTTCGACGGAGGAATGCGAAATATCGCGCTCGTGCCAGAGCGCGACGTTCTCCATGGCCGGCAGCGCCATGCCGCGCACGAGGCGGGCAAGGCCGGTCAGGTTTTCGGTCAGGACCGGGTTGCGCTTATGCGGCATGGCCGAGGAACCCTTCTGGCCCTCGGAGAAATATTCTTCCGCTTCCAGCACTTCCGTGCGTTGCAGGTGGCGCACTTCCGTTGCCAGCCGCTCGACGCAGCTGGCGATGACGCCCAGCGTTGCAAAGAACATGGCGTGGCGGTCGCGCGGGATAACCTGGGTCGAGACAGGCTCGGGCTCGAGCCCCATGGCCTTTGCCACATGCTCTTCGACCTGCGGGTCGATATTGGCGAAGGTGCCGACGGCGCCGGAAATGGCGCAAGTCGCGATTTCCTTGCGCGCGGCGAGCATCCGTTCCTTGCAGCGCTCGAACTCCACATAGGCCTGGGCCATTTTAAGGCCGAAGGTAGTGGGCTCGGCATGGATGCCGTGGCTGCGGCCGATGGTGATCGTGTCTTTATGCTCGAACGCGCGTTTCTTGATCGCGGCGAGCAGGGCGTCGAGGTCGCTCAGCAGAAGGTCGGCGGCGCGGGTGAGCTGCACATTGAGGCAGGTGTCGAGCACGTCCGAGGAGGTCATGCCCTGGTGGACGAAACGGCTGTCCTCGCCGACGAATTCAGACAGGTGTGTCAGGAAGGCGATGACGTCGTGTTTGACCTCGCGCTCGATCTCGTCGATCCGCGCCACGTCGAACTCGGCCTTGCCGCCGCGCTCCCAGATGGTTTTGGCTGCCTCTTTGGGAATCACCCCGAGCTCCGCCAGGGCATCGCAGGCATGGGCCTCGATCTCGAACCAGATACGGAATTTCGTGGCAGGGTCCCAAATGGAGGCCATTTCCGGCCGGGAGTAGCGCGGGATCATCGAGCATTCGCCTTTAATGAGGTGGAGTGGAGGCCGTTGCTTTAGCAGATGGCGGGGCGAGGCTCAACTGGCCCGGTCAGGGCCAGTTGAGCCTCGC
>MRWF01021844.1_pt1 | contig 94038 bp, 93 predicted proteins | sample 1013331 | NCBI WGS metagenome assembly MRWF01 (sample SAMN06117577, study PRJNA244670) | biofilm metagenome | biome: Water; feature: Cathode Biofilm; material: Biofilm; isolation source: microbial consortium enriched at the cathode of a solar microbial fuel cell | place: USA: District of Columbia ... | reverse complement strand
AATGGGGCGGGCGGGGGGGGTTAGCGGCGCAGCAGGGCCAGTTCGGCGTCCTGTTGCAGGACGGTCCAGAAGCGGCGGCCGTGGTCCGGGTCGACGCCGACCAGCGGCTGGTCGGCGCAGGTGTCCGGGCGGGTCGGCGGGGTGCTCAGGTAGCCGCCGTCGAACGGGCCTTCCACCAGGCATTCGGCGCTGGCCAGGGGCTGCCAGCCGTCGGCGGTGCGCACGCCCAGGGTCAGGCTGTCCACGTCGCTGCCTTCCGGGGCGTCGAAGGTCAGGCCGTAGGCGTCGGCGACGGCGGTGGCCAGGTCCCAGTCCTTGCTGGCGCCGGCGGGCAGGGTGTGCGGCTGCTTGGCGGTGCCGTCGGGCTGGCTGGCGGGCAGACCGACCATGGTTTCGATGTCCTTCACCGCGCCGTAGGCGCTGGAGTAGGTGCCGGTCTGGTTCTGGGTGCCGCTGACGATCAGGATGTCCGAAGCGGTGTCGGCGTTACCCTGCTGCCAGCTCATGGTGACCAGTTCCTTCAGGTCGATGGTGGTTTCGGGAATCTCCACTTCGCTGTCGTTGAGCGGCACCAGGCGCTGGTTGCCGTTCAGGTTCGGGGTCCAGGACTCGTGATACTGGAACAGGAACTGGTAGCCCAGGCGCATCAGGTCGGTCACGGTCTCGGCGCGGCTGAAGCCCGGGGTGATGCCCATGTCGCGGGTGCGGCTTTCGACCCGGTTGAAGGTGTTGTTGGTGCCGGCCACCATGCGCGCCACGCTGCCGTCGTCGCCGGTGCAGTCGTTGCTGATGTAGCTGGCGTCCAGGTACATGACCGGGCGGGTGCCCTCGGGGATGGAGTTGGGGTAGACCAGCCGTTCGCAGCGGTTCTTGGTGCGTGAAAAGCGGTCCATCAGTTTCCATTGCGGGTCGGCCAGTTCTTTGACGCCGTCCTCGTTGCTGCCGATGGTGTGCTCCACGAACCAGGACTCGTAATCGACCCGGTCGCCCTGGAAGGTGAGCACCGAGGCGTTGGCGTCATAAGCCGGGGAGCCGTCGTCCATGGTGTTCATTTTCTGCTGCACGATGCGCTGCACCAGCTCGCGCTCGCCGTAGCGGAATTCATAGCCCTTGTAGGAGGCGTTGCCGGACATGATCTGGGTGTACTGCGGCAGACGGTAGTTGCCGTCGGCGGTGGTCCAGGACGAGGGATCGACCCAGATCGGCGCGGTGACCACGGAGCGCTGGTACATGTGTTCGTGGCCCTGTACCCAGAGCACGTCATAGCGGGCGAAGAAGGCGCGGATGTCGTCCCACATGTCCATCAGGGCGTTGTCGCCTTTGATACCCTCGACGATCATTTCGCGGGTTTCGCCGTATTTGGCGCCGATCAGGCCGTCGTGGCTGGCGATTACCAGGTGGTCGAATTCCCCTTCGTGGGCGGCCACTTCCTGCTTGATCCATTCAAACGCGATGGGCAGGTTGTAGTACTTGAGCAGGATGATCATCACGTTGTCGCGGATCACGTAGTAGTTCAGGTACTGGGCGCCGGCCATGTGCACCGCATCCTTGGGGATGTAGTGCTTCATGTTTTCGATCCACTCCACGGAGTAGGCGTAGCTGTCTTCGTGGTTGCCCATCAACGGCAGGAATTCGATGCCGGCGTCGCGGTAGCTTTCCGCCACCGAGGTCCACTGCTCGAATTCGCGGGTGGTGCCGTGGTCGGTGAGGTCGCCCACCGGGATCACGATGTCCACGCCCAGTGCCTGTTCTTTATCGAGCACCGCTTTCATCGGGTGCATGGAAACGTTGTCGCCGCCACCCTGGGTGTCCGGTAGCAGGCCGATTTTCAGCGTCGAGGCGGTGGCCGGCGGCGGGTTACTGCCGTTACCGTCGCCGGGGGTACTGTCGGAACTGGATGAATCGCCGCCACAGCCGGCCAGCGTCGCCGCCAGCAATCCGGCGGCGAGGGAGTATCGAATGGTTTTCATGGTTATCCCCAGAAAGAAAAAATAAAACCCGGGGAAAGCATGCGTGAGCAACGCGTTAGTTTTATAACAGCAAAATGAATTTTATTTGAACAAACAAAGATCGATGAACTGTTTATCAAAATAAAACGAGGGCACCATCATGGCGACTCTGGATTGGTATCAAATACTCACCCATCTGGTGCAATTGGGCCTGGCGTTCCTGATCGCGCTGCCGGTGGCCTGGAACCGGGAACACCGGGCCGAAGGGGCCGGGCTGCGCACTTTCCCGCTGGTGGCGGTGGCCGCCTGCGGCTACATGCTGGTGGGGCTGCAGATGTTCGGCGGTGACGACGGCGCTCAGGCACGGGTGATGTACGGCATCATCACCGGCATGGGCTTTATCGGCGGTGGCGCCATTCTCAAGGAAGGCGCCAGCGTCACGGGCACGGCGACCGCGGCCAGCATGTGGAATACCGGCGCGATTGGCGTTTCGGTGGCGTTCAACCGCTACGAGATCGCCATCGTACTGTCGCTGATCAACTTCCTGATCCTGCAGTTCGCCTCGCCGATCAAGCGCCGCGTGCGAGGTCAGTAAGCACCCGGGCCAGGGCCTCGCCCTGGTCTTCCTGCAGGAAGTGGCCGCCGTTTTCGATGGTGGTGTGGGGCTGGCCCTGGCAACCGGGGATCAGCTTGCGCAGCACCGCGTCGGCACCGGCGGTGATCGGGTCCTTGTCGCTGAAGGCCGTGATGAATGGCTTGTCGAACGTCATCAGCGATTGCCAGGCTTCACGGTTCTCCGCGGCGCCCGGCGCGTCCGGGCGGTCGGGGACCAGGGCCGGGAACTGGCGGGCGCCGGCCTTGTAGCGTTCCTCGGGGAACGGGGCGTCGTAGGCGGCCAGCACCGCCGCCGGGAGCTCCGTGGTGGTGGCGCCCTGGATGATCATGCTCACCGGAAACTGCGGCACCGTCTGGGAAAAGTCCCGCCATTTGCGGAACGCCTCGCCGGGATCGTGCTCGCCGTCCGGCAGGAAAGTATTGGCGGCGATCACCCGGGCAAAACGCTCGGGGTGATTGCCCACCAGGCGCAGCCCGATCAGGCCGCCCCAGTCCTGGCATATCAGGGTGATACCGCTCAGATCCAGATGGTCCAGCAGCAGGCTGCGCACCCAGGCGACGTGCCGGTTATAGGTGTAGTCCTCGCGGTTTACCGGCTTGTCCGAGCGGCCGAAGCCGATCAGGTCCGGCACGATCACTCGGTAGCCGGCGGCCACCACCGGCTCGATCATGTGCCGGTACAGGTAGCTCCAGGACGGCTCGCCGTGCAGCATCAACACCACCGGGGCGTCGCGCTCGCCCTCGTCCAGGTAGTGCATGCGCATCTCATGGCCTTCGTCGTCCTGGACCTGGGCGTAGTGGGGCGCCCAGTTATAGCCGGGCAGATTCTCGAAGCAGGTGTCCGGGGTGCGCAGGTATTCCATGGTGCCGCTCGCGTCGAAAGGGGAGCCTTTACCGTAAGTCTGGGCTTTCGGTCGCGCAATGACCCTTTCTTCCAGCGGAGTGGCGGCGACTTGTGGGAGCGGGCCCTGCCCGCGAAAGGGAGCGAAGCTCCCGGCAGGATGCCAGAGACGCTGATTCTTCCGGTGTTCGGTGCTCCGTATCCGAGACGCGGTGCAATGGTGGTGCTTTCTGGAAGTTGGGACTCTCCAGCAAGGGCGAGGTGCCGGGCAGGGCTGCCCAGGACACGCCACGAGTACATCCGTGTAGGCTCGGATTTGGCCGTCCCTGGCCAAATACGGTCCTGGGCAGCCCTGCCCGGCACCTCGCTGATGCGAAGATACCACCGCTCCGGGGCATCGCTGGCGCTGAACCTTTCTCAAAAGGTCCGGGCGGTGTTATGTCCCGTGGCGGTTCCGCTGCCCAGTGAGCGGGGCAATGGTGGTGCCTGGAGGGAGCTGTTTGGCCAGGGAGGGCCAAACTAACAGCGGCCAGGACGGCTTGAGCGGTCCCGGAAGGCACCACCATTGCACCGCGTCTCGGATACGGAGCACCGGACACTGGAAAAAGAGGTCTCTGGCATCCTGCCGGCAAGCTTCGCTTGCCTTTCGCGGGCGGGGCCCGCTCGCACAGGCCCGCTCCCACAGCGGGTCAGGAGGCGGCGTCGGTATGCTCGTCGAGGACGGCGAGGAAGGCGTCGCCGTAGGCTTCGAGTTTGCGGTCGCCGACGCCGCTCACGGCGGCCATTTCGTCGCGGTCGCGGGGGCGCAGCGCGAGCATGTCCATCAGGGTGGCGTCGTGGAAGATCACGTAGGGCGGCACGCCGGCTTCGTCGGCCAGCTGCTTGCGGCGGGCGCGCAGCGCTTCCCAGAGCTGGCGGTCCGCTTCGGCCACCTGCGGCTTACTGCGGCGGGTGCGCTCGGCGGCCTTGGCCGCGTCCTTACGCAGATGCAGCGGCACTTCACCGCGCAGGTAGGGGCGGCAGGTCTCGGTCAGCTTGAGGGCGCCGTAGCCGTCCGCGTCCACGGCGAGCAGGCCGCGCGCCACCAGTTGCCGGTAAATGGCGCGCCACTGGTTGGCGGCGAACTCGCCGCCGATGTTCCAGGTGGAAACATGGTCGTGGCCGGCGGCGGCCACTTTGTCGCTGCGGTTGCCGGTGAGCACGTCCACCAGATGGTTGACGCCGAAACGCTGGCCGGTGCGGAACACGCAGCTGAGTGCCTTCTGTGACGCTTCGGTGGCGTCGAAGGTCTGCGGCGGATTCAGGCAGGTGTCGCAGTTGCCGCACGGCTGCTCCAGGTTTTCGCCGAAGTAATGCAGCAATGCCTGACGGCGGCAGTGGGTGACTTCGCAGAGCCCCAGCATCGCTTCCAGGCGCTGGTGTTCGTGGCGTTTGAACTGCTCGTTGCCTTCCGATTGCGCCAGCATCTGCTTGTGGCGGATGGCGTCCTCCAGGCCGTAGGCCATCCAGGCGGTGGCGGGCTCGCCGTCACGGCCGGCGCGGCCGGTCTCCTGGTAGTAGGCTTCGATGCTTTTGGGCAGATCCAGGTGGGCGACGAAGCGCACGTCCGGTTTGTCGATGCCCATGCCGAACGCCACCGTGGCCACCATCACCAGGCCGTCCTCGCGCAGGAAGCGCTGCTGGTGGTCGGCGCGCACCGCGCCGCTCAGGCCGGCGTGGTAGGGCAGGGCGGGGATGCCCTGGTCGGTGAGCCACTGGGCGGTCTGGTCCACCTTGTTGCGCGACAGGCAGTAGACAATGCCCGCCTCGCCGGCGTGTTCGGCGCGCAGCAGGCGCAGCAGTTGTTTGCGGGCGCCGTCCTTGCGTTCGATGCGGTACTGGATATTGGGCCGGTCGAAACTGGACACATAGTGGCGCGCGCCGGTGAGGTCCAGCCGTTCGGCGATTTCCGTGCGGGTGCGCGGGTCCGCGGTGGCGGTCAATGCGATGCGCGGCACCTTGGGGAATTCCCGGTGCAGCAGGGAAAGCTGCAGATAGTCGCTGCGGAAATCGTGGCCCCATTGCGATACGCAGTGGGCCTCGTCGATGGCGAACAGCGCCAGCGGCGACTGATGCAGCAGTTCCAGGGTGCGCGGTTGAATCAGCCGCTCCGGGGCCACGTAGAGCAGGTCCAGCTCGCCGTTGCGCACCTGCTGCTGCAGGGCCTGGCTCTGCTCGGCGCTGAGCGTGGAATTGAGGAAGGCGGCGCGCACCCCCAGCGCATTGAGCGCGCTGACCTGATCCTGCATCAGGGCGATCAGCGGGCTCACCACCACGCCCACGCCGTCGCGCACCAGCGACGGGATCTGGTAGCACAGGGATTTACCGCCGCCGGTGGGCATCAGCACCAGGGCGTCGTCGCCGTCGATCAGGTTGTCGATGATGGCGCGTTGTTCGCCACGGAAGTCGTGATAACCGAAGACGTGCTGTAAAACAGAAAGGGCGTCGCGTTGCATGGCGGCGAGTATACCCGCCCGCCGCCGACACTGACATCCGGCTGACACCGTTTTCCGTCATTGTCGCCCTTTGTTTTAAGATCGGGCTTTCGTGTGTTTAAGAGTATCGCCATGAAATTCTGGAAGGTGTTCTGGGAATTCCTGTGGCTAGGCTGCGTCAGCTTCGGCGGCCCCGCCGCCCACGTGGGCTATTTCCACCGCCGATTCGTGGTGCGGCTGGGCTGGCTGGACGAGGCCGCCTTCGCCCGCCTGCTGGCCCTCACCCAATTCCTGCCCGGGCCGGCGTCCAGCCAGCTCGGTTTCGCCATCGGCCGGCACCGGAGCGGGCTGGCCGGTGGCGTGGCGGCCTTTCTCGGGTTCACGCTGCCGTCCTTCCTGATCATGGTGATGGTGGCCCTGTACGCCACCCGGCTGCCGGAGGCCTGGCTCGACGGCCTGGTCACCGGGCTGAAATGGCTGGCGGTGGTGGTGGTGGCCGATGCGGTGCTCACCCTGGGCGGCAAGTTTTGCCGTGACCGCTTTACCCGCGGGCTGGCGCTGGCGACGGCGCTGGCTTTGTGGCTGTTCCCCGGGGTTGGCGTGCAACTGCTGGCGCTGGTGCTGGCGGCGCTGATCGGCCGGCGCCGGCTGAAACCGTCGCCGACACCACCGCAAGCGGGCGCCGCCGACGGCCAGGTCGCCTGGCTGCCGCTCGGCCTGTTCGCCGCCGCCTGGATTCTGTTGTGGCTGATTGATGGCGGCATGATGGCCGGGCTGGCCCGCGACTTCTACAGCGCCGGGGCGCTGGTGTTCGGCGGCGGCCACGTGGTGCTGCCGTTGCTGGAAGGCTTTGTCGGCGGCGCCATCGACCAGGACCAGTTCCTCACCGGTTACGCCACCGCCCAGGCGGTGCCCGGGCCGATGTTCTCACTGGCGGCCTACCTGGGCGCGCAACTGGCCCCGGCCACCCCCTGGCTGGGCGCCGGCGTCGCCACCCTGGCGATCTTCCTGCCCGGCTTCCTGCTGGTGCTGGCCCTGGGCGACGCCTGGCGCGCCCTGGCGGCGCGGCCCGCCATGGCCGGGGCGGTGGCCGGCATCAACGCGGCGGTGGTGGGTCTGCTGCTGGCGGCGCTCTACCAGCCGGTGTTCCTGTCGGCGGTGGCCGGCCCCCGCGATCTGGCCCTGGTGGTGCTGGGCTTCCTGGCCCTGCGAACCGGGCGGGTGCCGTTGCTGGCTCTGGTGGTGGTCATGGCCGCCCTCGGGCTGATGTTGCACTAGGCTGACCCTTGTGGGAGCGGGCTTGTGGGAGCGGGCCCCGCCCGCGAAAGGGAGCGAAGCTCCCGGCAGGATCCCAGAGACGCTGGCTCTTCCGGTGCCCGGTGCTCCGTATCCGAGACGCGGTGCAATGGTGGTGCCTTCCGGGACCGCTCAAGCCATCCCTGGCCAAACAGCTCCCTCCAGGCACCACCATTGCCCCGCTCACTGAGCAGCGGAACCGCCACGGGTCAGATCCACCCTTTCGCGGGCGGGGCCCGCTCCCACAAACGTGGCTACGAAGCTCCGGGTCGATGCTGAGAGGGTGCTGCTTGTCTGAAGATCGGAACCGTGATTCAATCCTTTAAAGACTGGAATCAGGATTCCGATCATGGCGAACGCTGATGGCTTATAGAGAGACGGCGCAGATAAAGGCGCGCAAGGCGGCGCAGCGCGAGGCGCTGCTGCGCACCGCGGAGGCGCTGGTGCGCGAGGGCGGCTTCGCCGCCATGACCATGCAGACGGTGGCGGACCGCGCCGGCGTGGGCGTCGGCACCCTGTACCGCTACTTCGACAATAAGGCGACGCTGGCGGCGGCGGTGTTCGCGGTGGCCACGCAGCGGGAAGTGGACGCGGTGGACCGGGCGCTGGCCGGTGGCGGCGATGCCTCGGCGCGGCTGGAGCGCGCCCTGCGGCTGTTCGCCCGCCGGGCGCTGGCGGCGCCCCGGCTGGCCTGGGCGCTGATCGCCGAGCCGGTGGAGCCGGAGGTGGACGCCGAGCGGCTGCGCTACCGCGCCGCCTACGCGGCCCTGTACCAGCGGGTGCTGGACCAGGGCGTGGCGGCCGGTGAGCTGCCGCCGCAATCCACGGCGCTGGCGGCCGCCGCGCTGGTGGGCGCCATCGCCGAGGCGCTGGTGGGGCCGCTGGCGGCGCCGCTCAACGACGCCGGGCTGGCCGACCATCTGGCGGTGTTCTGCTTGCGTGCGGTGGGCGTCGCCGATGCCGAGTCCGTCGCCGCCCCCGGTCTGAGCCAGACGGAGAGCGCGTTATGAATAACCCACTGAAGAAGCTGTTTTCTGGGGCAGCCGGCTTGCGCCGGGGTTTGCTGCTGTACGGGCCGTTTCTGGGCGCCGGGGTGCGGGTTGAGGAACTCAGCGCGGATTTCCGTCGGGTGCGCGTGTCCATGGGCATGCACTGGTACAACCGCAACTATGTGGGCACCCACTTCGGCGGCAGCCTGTACAGCATGACGGACCCGTTCTACATGCTGATGCTGATGAACAACCTGGGCGGCGATTACATCGTCTGGGACAAGAGCGCGACGATCGATTTTCTGCGTCCGGGTAAGGGCCGGGTGTTCGCCGAGTTCGAACTGACCCAGGCGATGATCGACGAGGTAAAGGCGGCCACCGCCGGTGGCGAAAAATATCTGCCCACCTGGGAGGTCACCGTGCGCGACGACGCCGGCGAGGCCGTCGCCCGGGTGGAAAAAGTACTCTATGTACGGCGCAAAGCCGGGGAGAAACCGTCATGAATATTAAAGAGAAAGCCCTTTCACAACCGGATGCTCTGGCCAACACCCATGAGGTGTTCAACCAGGCAACGCCTCTGCAGGACTACAACGCCTTCCGGGGCGATAGCGCGCTCTACGACGCGGTGCTGCGCGAAGGCGGTGAGCGGGGTGTCGAGGAACTGGACCGCTACGGTTTCGAGACCACCCGCCCGGAAGTGATCGAGTGGGGCTACCAGGCCAACGCCAGCAAGCCGGAGTTTGAAACCCACGACCGCTACGGTCACCGGGCGGACCAGGTCAATTACCATCCGGCGTACCACAAGCTGATGGACATGGCGACGCGGGAAGGCCTGCATTCCTCACCCTGGACCGACCCGGGCCCCGGCGCCCAGGTGCTGCGCGCCGCCAAGTACTACATGCACGCCCAGGTGGAGGGCGGCCACGGCTGCCCGATTACCATGACCTTCGCCGCCGTGCCCAGCCTGCGGCTGACCCCGTCCATCGCCGAGCGCTGGCTGCCCAAGGTCACCGCCCGGGGCTACGACGGCCGTAACGTCAGCCACCACGAGAAGTCCGCGCTGACCATCGGCATGGGCATGACCGAGAAGCAGGGCGGTTCGGACGTGCGCGCCAACACCACCCGCGCTCATCCTGTTGGCGCCGGCGGTTCCGGCGAGCTCTACGAACTGGTGGGCCATAAGTGGTTCATGTCCGCGCCGATGTGCGACGCCTTCCTGATGCTGGCCCAGTCGCCGGGCGGTCTGAGCTGTTTCCTGGTGCCGCGCTGGCGCGAGGACGGCAGCAAGAACCCGCTGCAAGTGCAGCGCCTGAAGAACAAGATGGGCAATGTGTCCAACGCCTCCTCCGAGGTGGAGCTGCGCGGCGCCCACGGCTGGATGGTCGGCGAAGAGGGCCGCGGCGTGCCGGCGATCATCGAAATGGTGGCGATGACCCGTTTCGATTGCATGATCGGTTCGTCCGGCGGCCAGCGTCAGGTGGTGGCCCAGGCGGTGCATCACGCCGCCCACCGCGCCGCCTTCGGCGAGACGCTGCTCGACCAGCCGCTGATGCGCAACGTGATCGCCGATCTGCAGCTGGAAGTGGAAGGCTCGGTGGCGATGACGATGCGCATGGCCCGGGCCCTGGATAACCTGGGCGACGAGCACGAGAAACGGTTCACCCGGTTGGGTGCCGCCGTGGGCAAGTACTGGATCTGCAAGCGCACGCCGCACCACGCCTATGAAGCCATGGAGTGCCTGGGCGGCAACGGCGTCACCGAGAATTTCATTCTCGCCCGGCTGTACCGGGACGCGCCGATTAACGCGATCTGGGAAGGCTCCGGCAATGTGCAGGCGCTGGACGTGCTGCGCGCCATGAACAAGAGCCCGGCGGTGGTGGACACCTGGTTCGAGGAGCTGGCCGGCGCCCAGGGCAAGAACGCCACCCTGGATAACGCCATCAACGCGCTCAAGAAAGAGCTGGCCGATCCGGAGGACATTGAGTTTCGGGCCCGCGACCTGGTGGACCGCATGGCGCTGACCATGCAGAGCGCGTTGCTGGTGAAAGCGGGTAACGAGTCGGTCAGCGAGGCGTTTATCGCCGCGCGGCTGGGCAGCGGCCACACTCGCAATTACGGCAGCCTGCCGCGCGGCCTGGACATCGACACGCTGATCCAGCGCGCCAATCCGCTGCACGCCTAGCGCTTACAGCTTGAGGCGGCCGAGCACCTCGAACCAGAGCGCGCGGAAGGCCTGGGCGGCCGGCGTATAGGGGGCGAACTCGCCCACCGGCGCGCGGTGGTCGCCCATCTGCTCCACATGGGTGGAGTAGGGGATCCAGGTCTTGAGACCGTTTTTCATCAACGCCGGGCGCTTGACCAGCATCTGCACGTGCAGGTCCCGGCGCCGGTCCACCATGTTGAAAAACGGCACCACCTGCAGGTTCTTGATGTTCTTGCTGTCGATCCAGTCGAGTACCTGCTCGAAGGCGCGCAGGGAAAGGTGGGTGGGAATCACCGGCACGAACAGATAATCGGCGGCGGCGAATACGCTTTCCGCCAGCGGGCTGAGCGTCGGCGGGCAGTCCAGCAACACCAGTTCGTAGGATTCGCCGAACGGCGCGATCAGTTCCTTGAGGCGGTTCTTGCCGCCACCGCTTTCCGCCAGTTTCACGTCCGCGTTGCGCATGCTGATGTCGGCGGGCACCGCGTCCAGGTGTGGCCAGCGGGTCTCGCGCTTCAGACGGCCCATGGGCTGCTTGCCCTTAAACAGGCTGCCGGCCTTGTAGCCCGGGTTGTCCTGGTCCACGCCCAGGTAAAAGCTGGCGGCGCCTTGCGGGTCGAGATCCCAGAGCAGGGTGCGGTGTTTCCAGCGGGCCGCGTGCCAGGCCATGTTCACGGCCGTGGCTGTTTTACCCACCCCTCCTTTCAAGTTGTAAAAGGCGATGGTTTTCATGGCATCCAGGTTCCGGTTTCAGCGGTCGGACTTGGAGGCTAGCATGAAACGCACGGTTCCTCACTGGGAGGTCGGCGCCGACGGCTTGTGATCGGCGCGCCCAGCGGCTTTAATAGCCGGGCCTTCAACCTTCTTAACGCGGAGATCGACCAGGGTGACTGTCGAGAAACGCTATCAGGTGTTCATCAGCACCACCTATCCGGACATGCAGTCCGCGCGCCAGGCCTTGATGTTGCCGTTGCTGGATCTCGGCATGGCACCCATGAGCATGGATTTGCATAGCGCTGAAACCAACAATCTGATGCCGGTGGTGCAGCGCATGATCGACGATTGCGATTATTTCGTGATCCTGCTCGGCGGCCGCTACGGCACCCTGTCACCGCTGGGTCTCAGCTACACCCACCGTGAGTATATTTTCGCCGCCACCAAACGTAAGCCGATCGTTACCTTCATTCACGACCAGCCGTTCAATCTGCCCGCCGAGGCCCGTGAGGACAGCCGTGAAGGGCAGGTGCGCCGGGATGATTTCGCCCGGTTGCTGGAAAACAAAACCCTGGCTTTCCGCTGGCGCGACGAGCGCGAGCTGAGCGAACAGGTGGCCAAGGTGATGCCCGACGTAATGCGTCAGCATCCCGCCCCCGGTTGGGTGAAGTCCGGCAGCGTCGACAGCGGTTCGGGTGGTGAAGTGGATCGCCTGCGTCGCCGTATCAGCGAGTTGGAGAAGGAGCGCGAAGAGTGGCTGGGCAACCAGCGCACTCCGGCGCGTAACCTGGCCCGCGGCAGTGACCGGGTTACCTTGGATTATTCCTGCAACGTGTACGAAGGCGGCGACTGCAAGGTGGCGATGGCGTCCTGCCAGATGGACTGGAACCGGGTGTTCGCCTGCGTCGCCCCGCTGATGCTGAACGCGGTTTCGGAACCGGTGATGCAGAAAGCGCTGGAAGACTATATCGCCCGCAAGGCCCTGGACGACGTGCTGGCGGATTTCCCCAAGGCCCACGCGGTGCGCAACGTGGTGCTGGCCGGCCACGCTTTTAACCAGATCAAGGTGCACCTGCGCGCGCTGGGGCTGATCAACAAAACCTCGGACAACGACAGTCGTGGCATGCCGCTGTGGCGGCTCACCACGCAAGGCGATACCGCCATGAGCCAGGTGATGGCCCGCCGGCGGTAGGAGCGGGCCCTGCCCGCTCCCACAAAGGCCCTCTCGCCGGTTTAGACGCTGAGCTTCTGTTTCAGGAAAGCGACGATGTCGTCCGCGGGGACCTCTTCGGCTTCACCGCTGCGGCGGCTCTTGTATTCCAGTACGCCGTTGTCCAGGCCGCGCTCGGCCACCAGCACGCGGTGCGGGATGCCGATCAGTTCGGCGTCGCTGAACTTCACGCCCACCCGTTCCTTTTCACGGTCGTCGAACAGCACTTCGATGCCGGCGGCGGTGAGGTCCGCGTAGAGTTTTTCCGCCACTTCTTTTTCGCGCGGGCTCTTCTTGATGTTGAGCGGAATCAGCGACACCTGGAAGGGCGCGATGGCTTCCGGCCAGACGATGCCGTTGTCGTCGTGGTTCTGTTCGATGGCGGCGGCCACCACCCGGCTGACGCCGATGCCGTAGCAGCCCATGGGCATCACCACGGAGCGACCGTTGTCGTCCAGCACGGTGGCGTTGAGCGCTTCCGAGTACTTGGTGCCGAGCTGGAAGATATGGCCCACTTCGATGCCGCGCTTGATGGTCAGGGTGCCGTTGCCGTCCGGGCTCGGGTCGCCTTCCACCACATTGCGCAGGTCGGCCACGTCCGGCAGCGCCACGTCGCGCTCCCAGTTAACGTTGAAGTAGTGCTTGCCGTCCTGGTTGGCGCCGGCGGCGAAGTCGCTCATCAGCGCCACGCTGCGGTCCACCACGCAGGGAATCGGCAGGTTCACCGGGCCCAGGGAGCCGGGGCCGGCGCCAAGGGCGGCGCGGATGGCTTCCTCATCGGCCAGTTCCATCGGCGTGGCCACCGCGTCCAGTTTTTCCGCTTTGACGTCGTTGAGCTCGTGATCGCCGCGTACAAGCAGCGCCACCAGGCCGCCTTCGCTGCCCTTCACCACCAGGGTTTTCACGGTCTTTTCGATGGGCACATCGAACTGCGCCACCAGCTGTTCGATGGTTTTCGCGTCGGGGGTCTCGGTGAGCGCCATGTCCGCGCCGGGGGCGGCGCGCTCGCCGGTGGCCACGGCCTCGGCCAGCTCCACATTGGCGGCGTAGCCGGACTGATTGGAGAAGGCAATGTCGTCTTCGCCGGACTCGGCCAGCACGTGGAATTCATGGCTGGCGGCGCCGCCGATGGCGCCGGTGTCCGCTTCCACCGGACGGTAGTCCAGGCCCAGCCGGTCGAAGATCGCGCAGTAGGCGTTGTGCATCACCTGGTAGGTTTGCGCCAGCGACTCCATGTCGGTGTGGAAAGAGTAGGCGTCCTTCATGGTGAATTCGCGGGCGCGCATGATGCCGAAGCGCGGCCGGATCTCGTCACGGAACTTGGTCTGGATCTGATAGAAGTTGGCCGGCAGCTGCTTGTAGCTGTGGATCTCGTTGCGCACCAGATCGGTGATCACTTCCTCGTGGGTGGGACCCAGGCAGAACGGGTTGTCGTGGCGGTCGGTGAAGCGCAGCAGCTCGGGGCCGTAGGCGGGTGCCCGGCCGGACTCTTCCCACAAATCCATAGGCTGCACCACCGGCATCAGCACTTCCTGGGCGCCGGCGCGGTCCATCTCTTCGCGGATGATGCGTTCCACTTTACGCAGCACGCGCAGACCGGATGGCAGCCAGGTGTAAAGGCCGGAGGCCAGCTTGCGGACCATGCCGGCGCGCAGCATGAGCTGATGGCTGACCACCACCGCGTCCGCGGGGGTCTGTTTGACGGTGCCGAGCAGGTACTGGGAGGTGCGCATGAGGCGTTTCTTATTCCATGTCAGTGGAGGGAAGCCGAATCGGGCATTCTAGTCAAACTGGGGCGGACGGGCTACCGGGCGCGGCGGCCGCTTGCAGCCCGCCGCGCGCCGCTTTATGTTCCGCTTTCGTTTTGGGGAGAGATGAATGCTGACAGCGAAACAAGTGGAAGCGCTGATCCGCGGCGGTTTGCCAGCGGCGGCGGAGCAGGGCGTGCTGGTGGAGTCCGTGGGCGAGAACCGGGCGCGGGTGCGCTATCGGTTCGCGGCCTCAATGATCCGTCCCGGCGGCACCGTGTCCGGCCCCACCCTGATGAGCCTGGCGGACGCCGCCATGTACGCCGCCATCCTCGCCAACCTGGACGGCCAGGAAATGGCCGTCACCCAGAACCTCAACATCAACTTCCTCAGCAAACCCGGCCAGGCCGACCTGATCGCCGACGCCGAAATCCTGCGCCTGGGCCGCCGCTCCGCGATGCTCGAAGTGCGCCTCTACAGCGACGGCAACGACGTGATGGTGGCCCATGTCACCGGCACTTACGCGATACCTCGTTGAGTTGACAGTTGATAGTGGACAGTTGACAGCTACGCGGAATAACGCCCGGACATCTTAAAGCGCCGAGGCCGCGACCAGACTAAGGTCGCGGCCTCGGCGCTATGAACTCGATTCTGAGCCAGCCCGCGCGCTATCAACTGTCCACTATCAACTCTCAACTGCTTTATTCGAGTTCTTTTTCCCAGATCAGGTCGATGGCTTGGGATTTGCTGCTGGATTGCGCTTCCAGGTGCAGCTGGCGGGTCAGGGTGTAGCGCAGCATCACCGTGGAGATGGCGTCGAACAGGCCCACCGCGTAGGTCAGGTAGAGGCGGGCGGAGATCTGTTTGCCGAGCATCAGCGCGGCGTCGGAGGTTTCCCAGTCGCTGCCGATGGAGATTTCATCCAGCCCCAGGGTGTCGCCGATCTTGTCGGTGACGCCGCTGCCTTTTTGCAGACCGTAGAGCGCCAGTGCCTGGGCTACCTGGGCGGAATCGCTTTGCGAGCCCCGGTTCAGTGAGCGGCCGGTAACCAGGTAGGACATGGCCTCGCTTTCTTCCAGGCCGGGGTCGGAGAAGATGCGCGCGTCCGGCTCCTGGAGAGTGCCGGACAACTGCACCCCCACCACCAGGTTTTCGCTGGGTATTTTGCGCACCGCGCGGATATCCAGCCCCGGGTTGTCGGGCTGGCCCTGGAACAGCAGGCGGCCGTTTTCGATCAGCAGGTTCTGGCCGTAGGCGCGGTAGCGGCCTTCGGTGATGATCAGCTCGCCGTTGAGCTGCGCCGGCTGGCCGGGTTGCTGGCTGACGCGCAACTCGCCGGTGAGGGTGGCGCGCAACCCGAACCCTTCGAAGCGGACCTGGTCGCCCAGGCTGACGGTGACGCCCATGGCGAACGGCAGCGGTGTGGTCTGTTCGGCGCGCGCGTCCACCAGCACTTGGTCCTCGCTGACGGTGACCGCGCTTTCCGGCAGCTCGCGGGGTTTCAGGTCGGCCTCCGGCACCTTCAGGGTGCCGCTCAGGTTCAGGCTGTCGCCGTCGCCTTTTAAGGCCAGATCGGGAGACACATAGACCTTGGCGTCGGCGCGGTCGGCGATCCGCAGCCGCTCGCCGCGGGCCCATAGATCCATCGCCAGGGGCGAGCGGGTGGGGGTCCAGGTGCCGCCCAACTCCAGGGTGCCGTCGCCCAGTTGGGCGCGGCCGTCCAGGTTGAGCGTGCCGGAGGCGTCGCCGGTCACCGCCAGGCGGATGCTTTCGGCGCTGATGCCCAGGTCGGGCACCGTGGCGCGGCCGTCGAGCAATGCGATTTTCCCGTCCACCCTGGGGCCGGCGGGGGTGCCGCCCAGGTTCAGATCGCCTTGCACCCGGCCTTGCAGCTCACCGACCCGCGGCAGCAGCGGCGCCAGGTCGTCCAGGCGAGGGATGTCCAGGCGCAGCCGGCCGCTCATCGGCGCGTTCAGGTCCAGGCCGCTTGCTACTTGGGCATGCACTTCGCCTTGATCGGCCACCACCAGATCCAGTTGCTGGTCGAGGCGACCGTTTTCCAGGGTGCCGGTGAGCGCCGCTTGCTGGAATACCAGGGTCAACGGCGGCTCGGCGCCGACAAAGCGGGTCGAGGCGTCGTCCAGGCTCAGCGACCACTGGCCCCGCGGCTGCTCGACGCTGCCGTCGAAGGTGGCGTCGGCACGCAGCCGGCCGTCCAGGCTGATGCCGTCGCCGAGCCAGGGGTTGGCCAGTGCCAGGGGCAGGTCGCGCACTTCCAGGTTGGCGGCGATGCTGCCGTTGACGGCGTGGCGGCCCCCGAGGCACAGCCGGCCCGGATCATCGCGGCTCTGAAGGCACAGTGTCTCCAGGGATTGCCGGTCGGCGCTCAGGGTAAAGGGCACCGGGTCCGCCAGGGTCCAGACGCCCAGTTGCCGCTCCCGCAGTTGCCAGGTGAGCAGGCGCCCGGACCAGATCAGGTCGTCGCTGAGGCCGGCCTGGGCGGCGAGCGTGGTGGCGGCGCCGTCGTTCTCCACCGACACCTCCAGCCGGTGGTCATGGCGCCGGCCATCCAGCCCAAGATCCAGGCGCTCGACCCGGGCCTCGCCGTTCTGGCTGAGCGCCTGGCCCTGCAGCGCCAGGGTCATCGGCGCGTCGCCGGCGTTGAGGTCCTGGAAGCGGGCGCTCAAGGCGTCCAGCCGCCAGTCCTGATAGCCAAGCGCGTCGCCGTTGGCGGTGCCACTCAGCCTGGGCGCTTTGAGCGGTCCGCGCAGGCGCCACTCCGCCTGAAGACGTCCCCGTGCCGGGGCGTACCAGCGCGTCAGCCGTTCGATGTTGAGGGTGCCGTCCAGATTCAGGGTGTCGCCCACCCGTCCCCGGGCGCTGAGACGGTCGGCGCCCCAGCGGCCGTTCAGGGTGACCGCCAGATCACCGCCGGTGTCCTGGCGGGCCTGGCCGTTCAGGGCCACCGGGTCGCCCTGCAGGGTGCCGGTCAGCGACAGCGGATCGGCGCTCAGGGCCCAGTCGTCGGCGCCCCGCCAATGGCCCCGGGTGCGCGCCTTTAACGTCAGATCGCCGGGCCAGGCCGGCGCCAGCGTCGCCGGGTCCAGGTGTTGGCCCTGGGCGTCCAGGTCCCAGGCCAGGCCGTTCTGATAATCCAGGCGGCCGCTCAGTGTCAGGCTCTGGCCGTCGTTTTTCACGCTCAGGGTGTCCAGGGTCAGGCCGTCCAGGCCGGCGTCGCCGGCCAGGGTTACCGCCAGCGGCCGGCCATCGGCGGTGAGGGTGGTCTGCCCCTCCAGGCGGACGCTGTCCAGGGTGCCCCGGGTGGTCAGCTCGCCTTCGCCCAGGCGTGCCGGCACCGGGGTCTCCACCGGCAGGGGTTGCGCCGGCCAGTGGTGGCGCAGGTCCAGATGCACCTGACCGTCCCGGTAGCCCAGTTCCCCCTCGCTGTTCAGTTGTGCCGGCACCGAGAGTGCGTGTTCCACCTTGAGATGTTCCGGTGTGCCCTCGAGACGCAGCCGGCCGGCGGTTCGCGGCACCGTGTCCGGCGCCGCCGGGCGCCGCCAGTCCAGCTCGCCGCGCAGATCATAGGGGGCGCTTAACGGCCCGCTGAGATTGGCGTTGAGGCGAGTGTCGGCCACGCTCAGGGCCACCTTGGGCAGGTTGAGTTTGCGCCAGGCGACCAGCTCGCGGGCCTCGATGCGGTCCAGGTGCAGCGGCGATTCTCCGGCCAGAGTGAAGCGGCCCACGGACAGGGTGTCGATGCGCACGCCCAGGGGCAGCGCCAGGCTCTCCGGCAACTCGAAGGGTGGCGCGTCCGGCGCCGGCGGTTCGCCGGCCGGCAGCGTCAGGGTGACCTGCTCGGCACGTACTGACTGGATCACCAGCCAGCCGCCGAGCAGCTCGCCGGGGGCCAGTTCCAGATGCAGCTCATTCAGCGCCACTTCCAGGGTTTGCCCGGCGTCGCCCTGGCGGTAGTTGAGGCGACCGACGTCGACGCCGGAGAGCAGGTCGCCGCGCCAGTTCTCGACGCTCAGTTCGCCGGGCAGGTAGGGGCCGGCCCGGTCCAGCAACCAGAGGTTGCCGGCGCGGGTGCCGAGCAGCGCCAGCAGGGCGCCGATCAGCAGCAACGGGACCAGCAGCAGGCCGATCAGCAGGGCGCGCTTCACAGGTCCGGCCCCATGCTCAGGTGCAGCCGCCACTCGCGGCCCTCTTCGATGCCGCGCGCGAAGTCCACCCGGATCGGGCCCAGCGGTGAGCGCCAGCGCACCCCGAAGCCGGCGCTGCGGCGGATTTCATAATCATTGAAATTGTTGAAGGCGTTGCCGGCGTCGGTGAACACCGCCAGGCTCCATTGCTCGCTCACCGGGTGGTCGTATTCCAGGCTGCCGACCAGCAGATGGCGGCCGCCGATCACTTCACCGTCGTTGTCCATGGGGCCCAGGGATTCGTAGGCGAAGCCGCGCACGCTGGCGTCGCCGCCGGCGAAAAAGCGTATTGAGGCGGGCAATTCGGTGACGTCGGAAACTTCAGTGTAGCCCACTTCACCGCGGGTGATGACCCGGCCGCCGAACAGCGGAAAGATCAGCTTGCCCCAGCCGTCGAACTGGGTGAAGGACGCCGATGAGGCGAGCGTCTTGTGAGCGCCGCGCACCTTGCCGCCGAGTCGCCAGCCGAAGCGCGGGTAGATCGGGTCGTCGTAGACCACCCGGCTGAGCTGGAAGCCGGGGATCACCAGCTCCACCTGATCGAGCTGGTCGGCCACGGTATAGGTCTCGCGCAGGTACTCCAGTGAGGTGGTGGCGACCCAGTCGGAATCCAGTTTAATGATGTAGTCGGCGCTGGTGCTGAAGATCTCGCTTTCGCTGGTGTCGGTCTCTTCGTTCACATAGCGGGTGCGCAGCTCGATTTTTTCGTTGATCGGGTCGCGCAGCGGAATGGTGTAGCCGGCGCCGACCCCCTGGCGCACGCTGGAGAACTCGGTTTCCACCCGGGCGGTGTGGCCGGCGGCGTTGACGCGACGGTTCTCCACGCCCAACCGCAGGCGCGGGCCGGTGTCGGTGCTGACGCCGATGCCGGCCAGCAACGCCCATTCGTTGCGCGGGTTGAAGTGGATGCTCACGTCGATGGTGCGGCTGTCCGCGTCCGGCTCGCCCCGGTCCAGGCGCACCGCGCTGAAATAGCCGGCGCCCAGGTAGGCTTGCTGGGTGGCGAGCAGCTTGTCGTTGCTGAACGCTTCGCCGCTGTTGAATTGCAGATAGGCGCGCCGCAGCCGTTCGCTGATCTGGGCGTCGCCGGTCAGGGTGATGTCGCCGAACCGGTAGCGCGGGCCGCTGTCCACTTGCAGCACGATGCGTGCTTCACGGCGGTCCCGGTCCACCTCCAGGCGATGGCGGGTGAGGGCGCCTTCAGCGTACCCCCGGTTGATCAGCAACTGCTGAAGCGACTGCTTCAGGTTGCTGTAGCGGTTGTGGCGCAACCGCTGCCCCCGTTTCAGGCCGGCGTTGTCGATGGTGCGCTGGAAGGCCGGGTCGTCGGCGGCGTCGCCGTTGAGGGTGATGTCCAGGGCGGTGATGCGGGTGGGCTCGCCCGGGGCCACGGTAAGCGTCAGCGCGAAGCACCGATCTTCGGCGGCGTCCTTCCATTGCGGTGTCAGCGTCGGTTGGTAAAAACCCAGGGCCTGCAGCGCGGCGCGGCTGTTATCGCGGACCTGGCGTTGGATCAGGGCTTTCTGGCCGGGGCCGGGCCGGCAGGGATAACGGCTCAGGTCGATCAGCGTGCGCAGGTTGGCCTCGACACCTTCCGGCCAGTCCTGGTCGCCGGCGGTCTTCAGCGTCAGTTCCGGGGCCGGGTCGGCGCTGGCCCGGCCGGGCATCGCCAGGGCCGCGAGGATGGCCAGGACCGCCAGGGTTGCGAGGCTGTAACGGCTGCTCATCGGCGCCCTTGTGATTCCTGGAAGAAGACATCGCATTGTGGTCAACCGGGCGCACAGGGGAAAGGGTTTTACAAAATAATCAGCGTCCCTGGAAGTGGCTGGGACTGGGCCGTTTTTTCAGGCGTCGCTGCAGGGTGCGGCGGTGGATGCCGAGCGCTTCGGCAGCCCGGGAGATATTGCCGTCATGGGCGTCAAGAACCCGTTGAATGTGTTCCCACTCCAGACGCTGCAATGACGGTGGCGCTTCGGGGAGATCGTCGGTGCGGTCCGGGTCGCGGCCCAGGGCATCGAGAATTTCCCCGGCGCTGGCCGGTTTGGTGAGGTAGTTGTGCGCGCCGCGCCGGGTCGCCGCCACCGCCGCCGGAATGCTGCCGTAGCCGGTCAGCATCAGTACCCGGCAGTCCGGGAAGCGGCTCAATAACGGCTGGATCAGATCCAGGCCGTTGTCGTTGCCCAGGTTCTGGTCCAGCACCGCCGCGTCCAGGGTGGGAAGGCTGGCCAGCAGGGCATGCGCCTGTTGCAGGTCGGCGGCGTGATGCACCTCGATGCCGTGGCGGGCAAAGGCTCGCCGGGTTTGCTCGGCGAGCAGGGCGTCGTCTTCAAGCAGCAGCAGGGATTCAGGCGTCATGCTCGCTCCATTCAATCCGGGCCTGGCTCCATTGGCGTTCGAAACGCAGGGTCAGGGTGGCGCCCAGCGCCGCCAGAGTGCTTTCCACCAGCGCCAGGCCCACGCCCAGGCCTTCCTCCGCGCGGCGCTCCGGGTGATCGGGGCCGTCGTCGCTGACCTGCAGCAGCCCGCCGCCGCCGGGCAGCGCCGCCAGGCGCACATCGAGCCGTTCCGCGCCGGCGTCGATGGCGTTGTAACCGAGGTTGGCCAGCACCCGGAACCAGGCCGCGCCGTCATTGAAACAATGCCCGTCGGGGCCGCTCACCGACAGGGTCAGCGTCGGATGCAGATGGCGCAGGTGATCACGCACCCGTTCCATCAGCGCCTGATAGGCGGGCCGTTCCGGCAGGTTGTCGGTGTCCGCGTTGCGTAGCCGGGCCGCGACACGCCGGGCCAGGGCCTCGATCTGCGCCAGATCCTCGCGGGTGCTGCGTGGCAGGCCCGGTTCCTTGGCGGCGTTGTCGGCCAGCATCACCAGGCTGCTGAGCGGGGTATTCAGTTCGTGGGCCTGGTGGGCCAGCGTCGCCGCCACCTGATAGAGCCGTTCGCGGCGGCCGGCCAGTTCCAGCAGCCGGTCGTGCTGGCGTTGTTGCTGGCGGGCGAGACTCTGGATCACCTGCCCCAGGGCGGTCAGTAACAACGCCAGGGCGACAAAAACCACGCCCATGCCGAGGCCGTGGGTGTGGCTCAGCTCGCGGGTCAGGGCGTGCAGAGTGGAATGCGCCGGCGGGGCACTGTGCCACAGGGTTGCCAGCAGGTAGCCGCCCAGCGTGACCACCAGCAGCCAGACCGCGGCGCCGCGCCCCAGGGTCAGCGCGCCGAGCAACAGCGGCACCAGCAGGTAGAACGACAACGGGTTGCCGGCGCCGCCCAGTTGCTGCACCAGCCCGACGAAGATCACCACGTCCAGGGTCAGTTCCAGGGCCAGCAGGCGCTGTTGGGGGCGCGCGTTCAGGCTGGCCAGGGCGATCAGGTTGGGCAGCAGCAGGGCGGCCAGCCACAGCAGGGGCTCCAGGCTGGCGGGGGCGCGCGCGGTTTGCTGCAGCATCAGCAGCGCCAGCGCCAGGCACAGTACCAACAGGCTGCGCAGGCCGATCAGCCGACGGCGCCAGACGCGATGCAGGGTTGAGTTCATGGGCGCGGATTGTACTCCCCACGCAGCGGGAACGGCAGGTGGCGTTTTGCCGCGCCGCTCAGTCGGCGCGCCGGGCGCTGCCTTGTAGCAGCTCGGCCATCAGCCCGGGCAGTTTGCGGTGCTGGAAAACCTGCGTGTCGCTGAGGTCGAAGCCGGCGTCGCGCAGCGTGTCCGGAGTGGGGCGGGTGAGGTGACAGCCGCAGGCCAGATGATGCCAGAGCGGGTCCACCCGTTGTTGCCAGCGAAAGGTGCGTGGCCGGCCGCTGGCGATGTGCTCCAGCAACAGAAGGCGCCCGCCCGGGGCCAGCACCCGGTGCATCTCGCGGGCGGCGAGCTCCGGGTCGGGAATGGTACAGAACACCAGGCAGGCGACCACGGTGTCGAAGTGGCCGTCCGGGTAGGGCAGCCGGCGGGCGTCGCCCTGAAGCAGGTGCAGCGGCTGGCGAATGCCGGCTTCCCGGGCGTGGCGGCGGGCCAGGGCCAGCATCGCGGCCTCCGGCTCGAGGCCGTGGATTTCGCTGACGGTGTCGCCGTAGAGGGCCAGGTTGGCACCGGTGCCGATGCCCAGCTCAAGCACGCGGCCGCGGGCGCCCTGGAGCAGGCGCTGGCGGTCGCGGTAAAGCGGACGGGTGGCCCAGTCCAGCAGCTTCGGAAACAGATGGTCCTGGTACCAGCGCATCGGGCTCCTCGCTCTGGCGGCTCTATTGCCGCTCGGGTAGTACGTAGTCGTCCGGATTTTCCAGCATGTCAGTGGTCAAGGGACCGGAGATCACGCTGGTCAGGTTGCGGTCGGTGTGCTTGCTGAAGGTGCGCCGGGCCTTCTCGAACAGCCGGAAGCTGCGGAAGTTGAGCGCGTACAGACGCACTTCGCGCAGCCGCTGGTAGGAGTACATCACATCCAGCGCGTCCATGGAAAACTGCGGCTTGAGCTGCATGGCGGTTTCCAGGTGGCTGATCGCCTCGTTGAGGTCGCGCTTGCGGTTCATGTAGATCAGCGCGTTGGCGTATTCATAGTGGACGATGGGGATGTCCGGCGCCAACTGCAGCGCCTCGTTGAAGGAATCCTGGACCGTGGTGGTGCGCGCGCCGTAGGTCATGCGCCCGGTGAATTTGCCCACCCGGCGCATGATGCCGGCGTCCACGCCGGCCAGGAACGCATGGCCGAGCGGGTGGTCGGGCATGATCTCCAGGACCCGTTCCGCGTTGTTCTTGATCTTGCTGATATAGCGGCGCGCGACGATGATCGGCACCGGCGATTCCTCGGCGATGCGGGCGATGGCGTAGGCGTAGCCGAGACGCACCACGGCCACCACCGGCTCCATTTCCGGGTCGTCCTCGGCGGGCTCCATCAAGTCGAAGTAGCGCTCGGTGCGGTTGGCCATGTCCTGCAGCATCATGTATTTGACGCTTTGCCGGTCGGCCAGATAGATGGCGTACAGCAGCTGCGCGAACAGCGCCGGGATCTCGCCGATGGGCCCCAGCTCCAGGCCCAGGCGGCGGGCGGTCTGGAAGTTGCCGGCGAAGAAGTGGCGCCAGACGTTGACGTAGCGGCGCTCCAGGTCGCGGAAATCGCCGTCGAAATCTTCCAGACCGTCGCGCAGGAAGGGGTACTTTTCGAACTGCCGGCGCAGGTAGTCCGCGGACGGGTAGGGCATGCGCAGGCCGCGCATCAGATAGTCCCATTTGTCGCGGATTTCAGCGTCGGTGTAGGTGAAGTAGGCGCGGTTGTAGGGGACCTCGTTCCAGGGCTCGATGAAGATGCGTTCATCGACCGGGATGTTCTCCATCTCCAGCTCTTCCTGGGTGACCTGCTCATCCTCGTCGATCAGCAGGGCCGGGTCGATATCCGGGGTTTTCTGTGCCTGTAGTCCCAGGCTGGTCAGACACAATACGATCAGCAGGGGCCAGCGCCATGCCGCGCGGCCTCGGTCAAGTTCCTCTTTCATTGCGATGCTCTTCTTTTTTTATCAGGACGTCGCCGGCAAGGCCGGCATGGCTCGGGCAAACCAAAAAGAAGGCCGAACCTTGCCATGGGAAGAGCAGGTCGAACAAGAATTCACCAGCCGGGGAAGCGCGGCTCTACGGTCAGTCAGCCGCCGGCTTGTTCCAGGATCGCCACGAACGGCTCGCTTCTGCCGTGGCCGCGGACGATGTCCAGCAGGGTGCGCCCCTGGTCGTCGGTGGCGCGGATATCGCGGTTCTGGGCCTGGAAAAACGCCACGAAGCGTTCGAAATCTTCCGGCCGCAGGGCACGGTAGGCCTTGAGCAGGACGTGGAAATCCGGGTTTTCGCCGTCTTCCGGCTGGAAGTCCAGGAACACTTTGATCTGTTCGTCGGTCATCGGCTCGCCGACCACCTTCTTCTTGTCTTTGCGCTCTGCCATTCACCACCTCTGACGTTGTTTGCTTGCGCCGCGCGTTCGGCCCGGGTGACCGGCCGGCTTTCCAGGGGCGGGGATTATAGGGTTTAAAGCCGCGAGGGGCGAGGAGAGGGCGTGAACCGGCAGGGCGGGAACGCTCCGGACCGGCGATCGCACCGGCCCGGAGGGTGGGACGCGGACTTACTGAGCCATGTCCTTGAGCTTTTTCAGTGGCCGTACTTTGACCACGGTGCGGGCGGGCTTGGCGGCGAAGGTGGTTTCCTGGCCGGTGAACGGGTTGATGCCCTTGCGTGCCTTGGTGGCCGGCTTCTTCTGGGTCACTGCCTTGAACAGACCGGGAAGGGTGAACTGGCCGGCGCCGCGCTTCTTCAGATGACCTTCCATGATATCGGTCAGCTCGTCGAAAACGCCGTTAACGTCTTTCTTGGTGAGGCCGGTGGTATCGCTGATCTGAGCGATGATTTGGGATTTGGTCATCGGATCGGCGATCGCCTTAACCCGACGCGTTGCGGTTGCCGTGGCGGCCTTCTTTGCCGCTTTTTTCTTTGCAGCCATAGGATTGCTTACCCCTTTTGTTGATGACTTCCTGGAAGAAAGAAACTGCGTGTCCCTGTCAGGGCACCCCTGTACTGCGGCCTCAGAGGCACGACTGATACAGTGCGCATCCAGTTATATGCCATGGATATGCGCGGTACAAGGCGTCCAGGCCCTATTTTTTGTGTGTTTCGGCACCGGATCGACGTTCTCGACCGTCAGGCCGGCAAGGGTTAGCAGGCCCAACCCCGAATCGCTATACTAGGCCGCCTTTTCAGCCACCCAGGCCGTCCCGACGGCGGCTTCATCGGATTCAGGAACGGACAGAACACATGCGAAGCCATTATTGCGGTGATTTGCGAGCCTCCCACGACGGGGAAACAGTGCGGTTGTGCGGTTGGGTTCACCGCCGCCGCGACCACGGCGGGGTGATCTTCCTCGACCTGCGCGACCGCACCGGCCTGGTGCAGGTGGTGTTCGACCCGGACACCGAGGAGGCCTTCGCACTGGCCGACAAGGTACGCGGCGAATACGTGCTGCAGCTTGAGGGCCGGGTGCGCCTGCGCGACGAGTCGGTGCGCAACCCGCGCATGGACACCGGCGACATCGAGGTGCTGGGCCTGTCGCTGACCATCCTCAACGAAGCCCAGACGCCGCCGTTCGAGCTGGACGAATACTCCGCCGCCGGCGAGGAAGTGCGGCTCAAGTACCGCTACCTGGACCTGCGCCGCCCGGAAGCCCTGAAGCGCTTCCAGTTCCGCTCGCGGCTCACCCACGCGGTGCGCGCCCACCTGGAAGGCCAGGGGTTCATGGACGTGGAAACGCCGATTCTGACCCGCGCCACCCCGGAGGGCGCCCGCGATTATCTGGTGCCCAGCCGCACCCACCCGGGCAGTTTCTTCGCGCTGCCGCAGTCGCCGCAGCTGTTCAAGCAACTGCTGATGGTGGCCGGCTTCGACCGCTACTATCAGATCGCCAAGTGTTTCCGCGACGAGGACCTGCGCGCCGACCGTCAGCCGGAATTCACCCAGATCGACCTGGAGGCGTCCTTCGTGGAGGAGGACGACATCATGGCGATCACCGAGTCGATGGTGAAAAGCGTGTTCAAGGACATGCTCGAGGTGGACCTGCCCGAGTTTCCGCGCATGACCTATGAAGAGGCCATGCGCCGCTACGGGTCCGACAAGCCGGACCTGCGCGTGCCGCTGGAGCTGATCGACATCGCCGATCTGATGGACGGCGTGGAGTTCAAGGTGTTCGCCGGCCCGGCCAAGGACCCGAAAGGCCGCGTGGTGGCCATGAAGGTGCCCGGCGGCGGCGACCTGTCGCGCAAGGAAATCGACGAGTACACCAAGTTCGTGGGCATCTACGGCGCCAAGGGCCTGGCCTATATCAAGGTCAACGACCTGGACGCCGGCGCCGAGGGCCTGCAATCGCCGATCCTCAAGTTCCTTACCGAGGACGCCATCCAGGGCATTCTCAAGCGCACCGAAGCGGCCACCGGCGACCTGATCTTCTTCGGCGCCGACAAGGCCAAGGTGGTCAACGAGGCGATTGGCGCGCTGCGCGTCAAGGTGGGCCACGAGCGCGGCCTGGCGCAGGGCGACTGGGCGCCGTTGTGGGTGGTGGACTTCCCCATGTTCGAGGAAGAGGACGGCCGCTACTACGCGCTGCACCATCCGTTCACCATGCCCAAGTGCAGCCCGGAAGAACTGAAGAGCAACCCGGAAGGCGCCCTGTCCCGCGCCTACGACATGGTGCTCAACGGCACCGAGCTGGGCGGCGGTTCGATCCGTATTCACCGCCCGGACATGCAGCGCAGCGTGTTCGAGGCGCTGGGCATCAGCGACCAGGAAGCGGACGAGAAATTCGGCTTCCTGCTGGATGGCCTGAAGTACGGCGCGCCGCCCCACGGCGGCCTGGCGTTCGGTCTCGACCGCATGGTGATGCTGATGACCGGCGGTGATTCGATCCGTGATGTGATCGCCTTCCCGAAAACCCAGACCGCCGCCTGCCTGATGACCAATGCACCCTCGCCGGTGGATAATCAGCAGCTGCGCGAAGTGGGCGTGGCGGTACGTAAAGAAGAGCAATGAGATAACGCGGACAGGTTAGGAGATACCATGGCGGGTCATAGTAAATGGGCCAATATTAAGCACCGTAAGGCGGCTCAGGATGCCAAACGGGGCAAGATCTTCACCAAGCTGATTCGTGAAATCACCGTGTCGGCCCGTATGGGCGGCCCGGAGATCGCCGACAATCCGCGCCTGCGCGCCGCCGTCGACAAGGCGCTCAGCAACAATATGACCAAGGACACCATCGACCGGGCGATCAAGCGCGGTGCCGGCGATGACGACAGCGCCAACATGGAGGAGATCACCTACGAAGGCTACGGCAAGAACGGCGTGGCGGTGCTGGTGGAAACCATGACCGACAACGTCAACCGCACCGTGTCCGAGGTGCGCCATGCCTTTTCCAAGTTCGGTGGCAATCTGGGCACCAGCGGCTCGGTGGCCTTCCTGTTCACCAAGCGCGGCGAGATTTTCTTCGAGCCGGGCGTGGAAGAAGAGAAGCTGATGGAAGCGGCCCTGGAAGCCGGCGCCGAGGACGTGGAAGAGAACGAGGACGGCAGCTTCCTGGTGATCACCCGGCCGGACAAGAGTTTCGGCGAGGTGGTCGACGGGCTCAAGGAAGCGGGCCTGGAACCGGCCGACGCGGAAGTGACCATGAGCCCCTCCACCGAAGCGGAGATCGACGCCGACACCGCCGAGACGGTGGGCAAGATGATCGACCTGCTGGAAGACCTGGACGACGTGCAGAACGTCTACACCAACGCCCGGTGGCCGGAAGAATAACAACACGCCCATACTGGACATATGAACAGGAGGCAGGTTAGATGTAACCTGCCTTTTTTGTAGGAGCGGGCCAAGCCCGCGCAACGGCCGTTATGACCATTCTATTGGGGATCGATCCGGGCTCCAGACACACCGGTTATGGGGTGATCGAGCAGGTCGGTAACCGCAGCCGGGCTCTGGCGTTCGGCACCATCAGCACCAGCGGCGCCGAGATGGCGCCCCGGCTGGGGACCATTTTCGCCGGCCTGTGCGAAGTGATGAGCACCCACCAGCCGGAGGAAGTGAGCATCGAAAAGGTGTTCATGGCCCGCAACCCGGATTCCGCCCTCAAACTCGGCCAGGCCCGTGGCGCCGCGCTCACCGCCGTGGTGCAGAGCGGCGTGCCGGTGTTCGAGTATTCCGCCCGCCAGGTCAAACAGGCGGTGGTGGGGCGCGGCGGCGCCGAAAAGGTGCAGGTGGCGGAGATGGTCAAACACCTGCTGGGGCTGGAAAAGCGCCCCCAGGAAGACGCCGCCGATGCGCTGGCGATCGCCCTCTGTCATGCTCACACCCGTGTTTCCCTGGCGCGCATGGGCGGCGCCACCTCGGTACGAAGAAGACGGATACGATGATCGGACAATTACGAGGCACCCTGTTGGAAAAGCAGCCGCCGCGGCTGCTGGTGGACGTGGCCGGTGTCGGCTATGAAGTTGAAGCGCCGATGACGGTGTTCTACAACCTGCCGGAAAGCGGCGCCGAGCTGACGCTCTATACCCATTTCGTGGTGCGCGAGGACGCCCAGCTGCTGTACGGCTTCACCGGCCGCTACGAGCGTGAGCTGTTTCGCAGCCTGATCAAGGTCAATGGCGTGGGGCCGAAAATGGCGCTGGCGATTCTCTCCGGCATCGAGGCCGACCGGCTGGCCGCCTGCATCCGCGATCAGGACACCACCTCGCTGGTGAAGGTGCCGGGCATCGGTAAGAAAACCGCCGAGCGGCTGGTGATCGAGATGTCCGACCGGCTCGACAAGCTGGAAGGCGCGCCGGCCTCGCGGCCCGGGCCGCTGCCCCTGGACGGCCCGCCGGACGGCCGCGCCGACGCCATCGCCGCGCTGGAATCCCTCGGTTACCGTAATAAGGAAGCCGCCGCCGCCGTGGGTCGCGCCGCCGACGAGGCCGGCGCCGACCCCAGCAGTGAAGAGCTGATTCGCCGTGCCCTGCGAACTCTGGCAAGGTAAAACGCCATGGACAATGATCGTTTGATCGCCCCGCTGCCTTCCGACGCCGGCGAAGCGCAACAGGACCGGGCCATCCGCCCGGCCAGCCTGGCCGACTACAACGGCCAGCCGAAAGTGCGCGAACGGCTGGAAATTTTCATCGACGCCGCCCGTGGCCGCGACGAGGCGCTCGATCACACCCTGATTTTCGGTCCCCCCGGGCTCGGCAAGACCACCCTGGCGCACATCATCGCCCGGGAAATGGGCTCCCAGCTGAAATCCACCTCGGGCCCGGTGCTGGAAAAGGCCGGCGACCTGGCCGCCATCCTCACCAACCTGGAAGAGGGCGACGTGCTGTTCGTGGACGAGATCCACCGCCTCTCCCCGGTGGTCGAGGAAATCCTCTATCCGGCCATGGAGGACTACCAGCTGGACATCATGATTGGTGAAGGCCCGGCGGCGCGCTCCATCAAGCTGGATCTGCCGCCTTTTACCCTGGTCGGCGCCACCACCCGGGCGGGGCTGCTTACCGCCCCTCTGCGTGACCGCTTCGGTATCGTGCAGCGCCTGGAGTTCTATAACGTCGACGATTTGGCGCGCATCGTCGAGCGCTCCTGTGAAATTCTGGCCATACCCGGTGACCAGGAAGGGGCCCGGGAAGTGGCCCGCCGCGCCCGCGGCACGCCGCGCATCGCCAACCGCCTGCTGCGCCGGGTGCGCGATTACGCCCAGGTGAAAGGCGACGGCCGGCTCACTGGCGCGGTGGCGCAAAGCGCCCTGGACATGCTGGAAGTGGACAGCCTGGGCCTGGACGGCACCGACCGCCGGCTGCTCAATATGATGATGCACAAATTCGACGGCGGGCCGGTGGGGCTGGATTCCCTGGCCGCCGCGCTCAACGAGGACGCCGGCACCCTGGAAGAGGTGGTCGAGCCCTACCTGATTCAGCAGGGTTTCATCCAACGCACGCCCCGGGGGCGCCAGGTGACCAATCACGCCTGGCGTCATTTCGGCCTGGTCAGGCCCTCCCGGGACGGGGATTTGTTTAATGAGTGAAAAATCTTCTCAAGGTTCGGAATTTGTCCTACCGGTTCGCGTCTACATCGAAGACACTGACGCCGGTGGCATCGTCTACTACGTGAATTATTTGAAGTTCATGGAGCGGGCACGCACTGAGTACATGCGGTCGCTGGGTTACCAGCACTATGCGCTGGCCGAGGAAAACTTCCAGTTCGTGGTGCATTCCGCGCAGATCAACTACCGCAAACCCGGCCGGATCGACGACGATTTGCGGGTCAGTGCCCGATTGGTGGCGCTTAAACGTGCCACCCTGGTGTTCGCGCAGCGTGTCACCCGTGACCAGGAAGTGTTGTGCGAAGCTACTATCAAGGTGGCCTGTGTCAGCGCCGACGGCATCAAGCCGGTGGCACTGCCGGGGCCACTTCACGACAAGTTTAAGGCTGAATTCGAGGAGTTGGGGTAAATGGAAGACGCTTCGTCCAGCATGTCGATCCTTTCGCTGGTCACCAACGCGGGGCCCGTGGTCCAGCTGGTGATGTTGGTTCTGCTGCTGGCATCGATGATCTCCTGGTACATGATCGTATCCCGCTTTCGGGTGCTGGGCCGCGCACGGCGCGCCGATCATGCGTTCGAGGAGAAGTTCTGGTCCGGCGAAGACCTGTCCAGTCTCTATAACCAGGTGCGCAAAAAGCCCAACCCGGATTCCGCCAGCGAGGCGATCTTCCGAGCCGGCTTCCAGGAGTTCGTGCGTCTGTCCAAGAGCACGCGCGGCTCCGACGCGATCATGGAAGGGGCCCAGCGCGCCATGCGGGTGGCCCTGCAGCGCGAGGAATCCCGCCTCACCAAACATCTGTCGTTCCTGGCCACGGTGGGTTCCACCAGCCCGTACATCGGCCTGTTCGGCACCGTCTGGGGCATCATGAATTCGTTCCGCGCCCTGGCCAACGTGACCCAGGCGACGCTGAGCGTGGTGGCACCGGGTATCGCCGAGGCGCTGGTGGCCACCGCCATGGGTCTGTTCGCGGCGATTCCCGCGGTGATGGCCTACAACCGCTACGCGTCCTTGTCCGAATCCCTGGTGGGCGATTGTGAACTGTTCGCCGAGGAATTCTCCTCGGTGCTGCACCGCCAGGCCCACGGGCGCGACGCATGAGCCGAGGGAGTGCGTCCATGAGTGCGATTCGCGGCCGCCGCTTGCGTAAGAGGCCGATGGCCGACATCAACGTGGTGCCGTACATCGACGTAATGCTGGTGCTGCTGGTGATCTTCATGGCCACCGCGCCGATGATGACCCAGGGTGTGTCCGTGGACCTGCCGCAGACCGACAGCGCGGCGATCACCAACAACGACGAACCGGTGATGATCACGGTACGCCCGGACGGCAGCTACTACATCAACGTGGGCGGCGACGGCCAGTCGTCGGCGAGCCTGGAAACGGTGAAGGGCCATGTGCTCACGATCCGCAAACAGAAGCCGGACACCCTGTTCCTGGTGGAAGGCGACCAGAACGTGCCCTACGGCAAAGTGGTGGTCCTGATGTCCGAACTGCAGCAGGCCGGCGTCACCAACCTGGGGCTGGTCACGGAGCCGCCGGGGCGTTCATGAGCGATCGTGGCGTTGCGGTCGGGTTCTCCGCGTTTCTGCACCTGCTGGTGCTGGGGCTGATGGTGTTTACCTGGTCCTCGGAGCCGGAGCTGCGGCGGCCGCCGGAGATTCCGCCCCATGTGATGGCCACGGTGATGGAAGAGACGCGCCGCGCGCCGGAGGCCAATACCGCACCGGCCCGCGAGGAGAAGGATCAGAAGCAGGCCCAGGAGAAGGCGCCGAAGCCGGAACCCAAACCGGAGCCGAAGCCCGAACCGAAACCTGAGCCCAAGCCCGAACCAAAACCCGAGCCCAAGCCTGAGCCGAAACCCGAACCCAAGCCGAAGCCCGAGCCGAAGCCCGAGCCGAAGCCCGAGCCGAAGCCGGAGCCGAAACCTGAACCGAAGCCCGAGCCCAAGCCGGAACCGAAGCCCGAGCCGGAACCGAAAAAGGAGCCGGCGCCGGAATTCGAGCAGCAGAGCCTGGAAGAACTGATGGCCGAGGAAGAGCTGGAGATGGCGCGCAAGGAGCGCGAGAAAGTCGCCGAGACACCCGGCAGCGGCGCGCCTGACAGCGATGTTCAGGAAGAGACGGCCAGTTACGCGGACGCCATCCGCAGTGCTATCCAGCAGCGGTGGCGCATTCCCGGCAATTACCGCAACCGGGACGACCTCAGCGTGCGTGTGCGTCTGCGGGTGATTCCGGGTGGTGAAGTGGTCAGTGTCGAGGTGGACAAGTCCAGTGGCTATCCGAACTTCGACGAGTCGCTGGTCAAGGCGGTGGAGCTCGCCAGCCCGCTGCCGGTGCCGGACGGCAAGTTGTTCGAGCAGTTTCGAACCTTTCAAATCGTATTCAGACCCACGGATGTAAAATGATGCGAGTTTTAGCCTTTCCCTTCATCGTCGCGATGCTCTCGCTGCTGGCGGTCAACGCCCGCGCCGAGCTGCTGATTCAGATCACCGAAGGCCGCACGGACGCGGTGCCGATCGCGGTGGTGCCGTTCGCCGGCGCCGGCGACGTGCCGGAGAACGTGTCCGACATCGTGCGTGCCGACCTGCACCGCAGTGGCCAGTTCAAAACCCTGTCGCCCAAGGACATGCTGAGCCGACCGACCAGCAAGGAGGGCCTGTCCTACCGGGATTTCCGGGTGCTCAATCAGGAATACGTGGTGATCGGCACCATCAAGCCCACCGGCACCGGCGCCTACGAAGTGGGCTATGCGTTGCACGACGTGGCCCGCGGCAAGGAACTGCTGTCCGAGACCTACCGTCCGCCGGAGTCGCAGTTGCGTGACGTGGCGCACGCCATTTCCGACCGCATCTATGAGCAGCTCACCGGCATCCCCGGGGCGTTTTCCACCAAGATTCTCTACGTCACCCACAACCGGGGCGCCGAGCGGCCCTACCAGCTGCAGTACGCGGACGCCGACGGCGCCCGGGTGAAGACCATCCTGCGCAGCCGCGAGCCGATCATGAGCCCGTCCTGGTCGCCGGATGGCACTAAGATTGCTTATGTTTCCTTCGAGCAGAACGGCCTGCCCAAGATCTATGTGCACAACCTCGGCAGCGCCGAACGGCGGGTGGTGGCCCAGTTCAAGGGCATCAACGGCGCGCCGGCCTGGTCGCCGGACGGCCAGAAACTGGCGCTGACCCTGTCCAAGGGCGGCAACCCGGACATCTACAGCCTGAACCTCAACACCGGGGATATCGAGCAGCTGACCGATCATTACGGCATCGACACCGAGCCCCGCTGGATGCCCGATGGCGAGCATCTGGTGTTCACCTCCAGCCGCTCCGGCGGGCCGCAGATCTACCAGCTCAACGTGGACGACAAATCGGTGCGCCGGGTGTCGTTCGAAGGGGCTTACAACGCCCGGCCGGAAGTCACCCCGGACGGTCGCTATCTCGTTTATGTACACCGGCGTAACGGTAGCTTCAACGTCGGTGTGCAGGACCTCCAACGCGGGACGTTCGATATTGTGACACAGACCAATATGGACGAATCGCCCAGTGTTGCGCCCAATGGAAGTATGATAATTTACGGGACGCAACACAGGGGTACAGGGGTCCTGCAAGCCGTCTCCATCGACGGGAGAGTGAAAGTAGAGCTCCCATCGAAGGAAGGGGAAGTCAGGGAACCGGCCTGGTCGCCGTTCCTCTGAACGGATCTCAGAGTTCCAATACAGGACATCAATAGGAGTTTTTAGTATGCGTTCATTCATTAACCCGCTTTTCGCCGTGCTTCTGGCCGGCTTGCTGGCCGCGTGTTCCAGTACTCCCACCGAGGAGGACACCTCCGCGACCGATACCATGCCGACCGACAGCCAGAGCAGCCCGGCCGAGCCCGTACAGCGTCCCGCGCCGGCCAAGCCGGACACCAGCAACATCCCGGTGACCGCGGACAACTTCCATAACCATCCGTCCAACTACGACGGCACCACCGACACCAAAGTGATTTACTTCGCTTTCGACAGCAACACCGTGCCGGCGGCCGCCTTCGAAACCCTGCGCGCCCACGCCAGCTACCTGAAAGACAACCCGAATGCCAAGGTGCGTCTGGAAGGTCACGCCGACGAGCGTGGCACCCGTGAGTACAACGTGGCTCTGTCCGAGCGTCGTTCCGAAGCGGTCCAGAAGTTCCTGCGCGTGCAGGGCGTGAGCTCTTCCCAGGTGGAAGTGGTTGCCTACGGTGAAGAGAAGCCGGCTGCTTTCGGCCACAGCGAAATGGACTGGGCGAAAAACCGTCGCGCGGTTCTGAACTACACCGCCGGCCGTCCGTAAGCCATGCGGTCCAAGCAGGTAATTAAGCGCTTTTTACTGGCTATCCTGCTTGGCGGGCCGGTGCTCGGTGCCCAGGCACAGAGCACTGGCCCCCTGGCCGTCGAGGAGCGTGGCTCCGGCGGCGGCCGGGCCTCGTCGTCCGCCACCGGCAACGGTGGCGGCGAAGAGGGCATCTACCTGCTGATGCAGGAAATGGAGCAGTACCAGAAGCAAGTTCAGAATTTACAGGGTCAGGTGGAAGAGCTTCGCCATGAGCTGACGCAGCTCAAAGGCGCGGAGCGCGAACGCTACCTGGACCTGGACACCCGGATTAACGCGCTGGTCGAACAAGTGAACAGCGCCCCCAAGACCGACGCCGAAGCCGGCGACGACGGCGGCAACAGTGACACGCCCGCCGACCCGGAAGCGGACCGCGAGGCCTATTCCGCCGCCCGCGGCAAGCTGCTCGAGCGTGATTTCGACGCCGCGGCCACCGCCTTCGAAGCCTACCTGAAGGACTTCCCGCAGGGGCAGTTCCGGGCCCACGCCCACTTCTGGCTGGGCGAGGTCTACAGCAATCAGAAAACTCCGCAGCTGGACAAGGCCCGCAAGCAGTTCCAGACCGTGGTGGACGACTACCCGAACCACAGCCGTGCCCCCACCAGCCTGTACAAGCTCGCCAGCCTGCAGGCCAAGGCCGGCAACACCAGCGAAGCGGAAGTCTCCCTGCACAAGTTGATCAAGCAATTCCCCGACGCCTCCGAGGCCGAGATGGCCAAGGCCATGCTCAAGCAGCTCAACGGCGGCTGAACCGCCGCCGGCGAGGTGTTAGAATCCGCGCCACCTAGAAGTCTCAGAGCGTCCACCGTGGAACTGCGCATTACCGAAATCTTTCATTCCCTGCAGGGGGAATCCCGCAGCGTGGGCGTGCCCACCGTATTCGTGCGCCTCACCGGCTGCCCGCAGCGCTGCGTCTGGTGCGACACCGAGTACGCCTTCCAGGGCGGCGAGAAATGGTCCCTCGAGCGCATCCTGGAGCAGGTGGACGGCTATTCCGCGCGCTACGTCACCGTCACCGGCGGTGAACCGCTGGCGCAGCCCAACTGCCTGCCGCTGCTCACCGAACTGTGTGACCGGGGCTACCAGGTGAGCCTGGAAACCGGCGGTGCCATGGACATCGCCGGCGTCGACGAGCGCGTCTCGGTGGTCATGGACCTCAAGGCGCCGGGCTCCGGCGAACAGCACAACAACCGCCTGGAAAACATCCCCCACCTGCGTCCGCACCACCAGGTGAAGTTCGTGCTCGCCGACCGCCGGGATTACGACTGGGCGCGCTTTATGCTGGACCAGCACAACCTGACGGCGCGGGTGTCCGAGGTGCTGTTCTCACCGGTGCACGGGCATTTGCCGCCCGGTGAGCTGGCCGACTGGATCCTCGCCGACCGCCTGCCGGTGCGCTTTCAGCTGCAACTGCACAAACTGCTCTGGAACGACGCCCGCGGGCGCTGATCCAGCCCCCATCAAACCGAGGTAACAGGAGACCCGATGGAAACCGCGGTGGTACTGCTCTCCGGCGGACTCGATTCCGCCACCTGCCTGGCGATGGCCCGCGCCGAAGGGTTCCGGTGCCACACCATCGCCTTCGACTACGGCCAGCGCACCCGCTCCGAGCTGCTCGCGGCGGAGCGCGTCTCCGCCGCCCTGGGCGCCGAATCACACCGGGTGATCGAACTGGGCATGGGCGGCATCGGCGGCTCCGCGCTCACCGACCACGCCATCGACGTCCCCGAGAACGGCGGCGAGGGCATCCCGGTCACCTATGTGCCGGCCCGCAACACCGTCTTCCTGTCCCTGGCCCTGGGCCTGGCGGAAGTGGTCGGCGCCGACGCCATCTATATCGGCGTCAACGCCGTGGACTACTCCGGCTACCCGGACTGCCGTCCGGAATTCATCGACGCCTTCCAGCACCTGGCCGGGCTTGCCACCAAGGCCGGCGTGGAAGGGCACCCGGTGCGCATCAGCACGCCCCTGATGGCGCTCTCCAAGGCCGAGATCATCCGCCAGGGCACCGGGCTGGGGCTGGATTACAGCCTCACCGTGTCCTGCTACCAGGCCGACGCCGAAGGCCGCGCCTGCGGCCGCTGCGACAGCTGCCGGTTGCGCCGCGAAGGCTTTGAGCAGGCTTTGATCAAAGATCCGACGATCTACCAGTCTTAACGAAAAAAATGGCCCCCAGGCCTTGTCACGGCGAAATAAATCCGTATTATTTGCGCCTCATTCGGCGGGTCGTTAGCTCAGTTGGTAGAGCAGTTGGCTTTTAACCAATTGGTCGCTGGTTCGAATCCAGCACGACCCACCACTATTTCGAGGGCTCGCTTGTTAGCGGGCCCTCACTCGTTCCAGGGGTGGATCAAACGCTGAATCAAAATCAGCGGGTGCTATCCACGTCTTCCGCCTTCCGCACGTAGACATCCCGCATCCTTGCAGACCGGTGCCCACCGTGGTGATTCTTATGGTCCGTGATGCCCTTGGCCTTGATGTCGTGCACCGTGAACCGCTGCCGCAGCGCGGGCTCGGATCGCTCCTTTTTCTCCAAGGCGCGCACGAAAGCGCTCCTGACCGCAGAATAGCTCACCGGCGCATCCCGCCCCCTGGGAGCAGAAGGGGCTTATGACGTCCCTATGGAGCGCACGAGCGGCTCTGACGGGCCTCACGCAGCGTGCGGCCGTTGCTCACCGGGAAATTGCGGATGGTATCGGCGTGGACCCGATAGGCTCGCCGCGTGCGCTCGGCCCGGGCGGCTGGCCAGATACAGATCCAGAAGCTACCCTAGGCTCCGGTCAGGGTTCCGGGCCACCTGGTCGTTGTAGGCCGTGATCATGTCGCGATGGCTGGCCTGGGCCGGCAGTGGACGGCCGGTCGCGTCCTTCAGCGTGACCACCTTGCCGAACCGACCTCTGCCCAGATATTCGCGCCAGATCACGCGATCCCGGTCCGGCTTGCGCTGGACGTACTGGGACATTGCGGTATCCCGTCGTGTGCTGCGTTGCCTACCCATCAGGCCACCGGGTCCCAGCCAGCGCTGGAGGTTGTGCCGCCGCCGGTAGCGGGTCATTTCCATCAGCTCTTCTCCAAAGATCAGGGCAGGGTGGCCCATTTCAGCCTCCATTGTTCCTCGATCGCTGCCGGACCGCGAATGTCGCTGCGGCCCCAGTATTGGATGTAAGCCAGGGCGTCTTCTCCGTGGCCGCAGCATGCGTTCATGACCACCCGCGCGGCAGCTCACCAAGGCACCCCCGTGGCCCTCTGGCGTATCATCCAGGCCGCAACGCCCGCAGGGGCGCCTTTCGGTGGTAGCTGTCGGCTCGCCCGTGGCGCTGTAGTAGCACGTGCGTTCCCGGATCTCGACGCGGTGGCCCCTAAAATAATCACTCATCGTCGTCACCTTTCCGGGAGCGGCGAAGAAACCAATAGAACGGGGTCAAGACAATCGTCAGGGCCATTGAAGCCGTGAATAGGATAGCCATGAGGATGTGGCGCCACAGGACGAACGTAAGCACCACTAGAACAAGGAATAGTGGATTCTCGCTCATTGCTTCCTTCCTTCTTTCATCGCAACGATGCCCATGGTGGACGCCATTAGTAGGGCGCCCCGCGCTCGGGCTTAGTGGTGCGCTTCCAGCTTGAGCAGCTCGACCGGTACCACTAGTTTGGCGATGTAATCGAACAGCGGGTAGGCGTAGTGCTGGTTCTGGCGCGCCTCATAGCGAGCGTTGTGCCGCGCCGCCGCCGCGGGTTTGAGTTTTGCGTTGCTGTGCGGGGTGGGCTCGGTCTAAAGCATTATCTACCAGAGGGTCATCGTAGTTGTTGTAGCAGTCCCAGCACAGCGCGTGCCTCTTGCTCGGATGGTCTTTCCTGATCCACCGTGATTTTTTCAGGAACCGCACGCAGTCGTGGCAGCGGGTGTGGTGGTGACCGCGCCGCCTTTCCGAAATCTCGCGGTTTATCTGCTCCCGCTGGCCAGTAAGTGCCCGGCGGGCGGTGGCGGAGATGGCGCTGAATATCCTCTTGGGGCCTGTGCGTTCAGTCATCGCTGTACTCCCTATCCGATCAGCAGACCAATACCAAAGCCGGCAGCAACGCAAATCACTGCAATGACCGCCATGGCAATGCGGAAATCCGACAAGTTACCCATGGTCGCTTCGCCCTTCCGCCAGCACCTCGCGGCGGCCCTTGTCATCGGGGGCGCTTACCACGCCCTGGGCCTCCATATGATCGATCAGGTGGAGGGCAGTGCTGTAGGCGACCCGGAGGTGGCGCTGCAGGAGCGTCGGGGTGGCGCGCCCTTGCCGGCGGACCAGGGCCACGGCGTCGTCTTAGTGCTGCGGCATTGCCTAGGTTCGTTCCAGGTCGTGCTCGGTTCCCGGCCCGTGCTGTGGGCAGGGGCGCCATGCCTGTGCCGTCTCGCAGCAATAGCACTCGCCAAGCTGATCGCTGGCGCGCCGTCGGGCGACTACCTCGATCTGATCGGCGCGTCCGCACCGCCCGCACTCCACATCATCAGCGGCCCAGGTCGGTGTGAAGTGCTGGTCCAGTTTCATACTGCCACCCCCTGATTTGGGTTCGTCCAGGCGGGTAAGGCATGCTTCACCAGAACCGATGATATGGGGGTGACATGGACTATTCGTTTTGTGGGTTGAGCTGGGATTGCTGGTATGCGTGGGCCTGGAGTAGCCCTACAGCGGCTTGGGTGCAAGGCGTGGCGACGCTTGGACTGCTCTATGTAACGTGGGGAACTTGGCGGCATGACCGGGAGCAGAGACAGCTTGCCAGAGACAAGGAGGAAAGTGATCGCCACCAAGCGGATATGCTCAATCTGGAGAAAATAATCCAATACATGGCGATCTGTGCTGAACTGACGGAACAACTTCTTGATGATGGCGAGAAAGACCACGCGCTCTCTGCTGCAAAGGTGCAGGCTAACCAAACTCAATTGCAGAGATCGGCCAATGAATTGAGCTGGTTCATAAGGCATGACCGATCCCATCATCAGGTAACATCGACGGTTATGGGGTTTCATATCACGTGCCAGCAGCTCACCCAGGCATTTGATGCGGCACTGGCAAAGCTGAACCGGCACGCACAAGACGAAATAGTCGCCTACACAGCAACGCTGTGTATCGATAAGCCGTTTACCGACAACCTCCGTGACTGCAAGAAGCAGATGGAGGATTACTCGAAATTGATCGCTATCTACCGCCAAAGATTTGACAAAGACCGCGATGCCGCCTTCCCTGCGTCTCTGAATGAGGCTGGAATGCCTGAAGACGCATAAATCAGGAATGTGAGTCCCCGTTATCTCAATACTTGGCGCCGAGCGGTAGAATGCGTCACGTTCCACCGAAATAAACGAGGGAGTTGAGCCATGGATTGGGAGTGGTGCGGGCTTAACTTGGATTGCATCACCAACTGGTTCCTGAATACTCAGGCCGCCGGTTGGGCCCAGGCGATAGGTACTGTGCTGGCGATCTTGGCGTCTGGATGGCTTGCCAATCGCGGGTTTAGACGGGAAATTGCGTTGCGACGTCAAGAGTTCGCCCGGGAAAAAGCAGACACCATACTGAGCGCCAAGGCGGCGCTGGCGGCTATTAGTGGTACCCTCGTCGGCTTTCCAGTTGGCGGGGCACTTGATCCGGAACATCTCAGGGCATTGAGTGAAAGAATAAGTAAGTTTGAGGGGTACCTGCTTACGCTGGCATTCGGTCGAAACCACGACCCAGGCTTGGCCAAGCTGTTCATTGAGTGCGGCAACTGTGCGCACGCTGCTGCTTGGTACATGAAGGTGGTGGCTTCCGGACGAGATGCCGATTTCTCAGTGATCCAGCAGTTCTTCGGGGCAATGGCCAAGGGACAATCCCTGCTGCAACGCTTCTCTGAGGCGTTCGCTAACGACCAGTCCTTGCATTTTCACGACGTGATCGATCCGGAAGAAGCGACCATTCAGCCGACAAGTGTCGAAACAGGTAGTGACTAATCGCATTTGAGAGTTGTGCTTAGACATGAGTGGCACCTCCCGGCAGAGACAGCGCGGTAGCCACTGGCCGCACCCACACGAGGGTGTTCAAAACTCTGTTTCACCGACCTCAGCCTCACAGGCGGATGTACTCGTCCAGGCGCTCGGGGAAATGGATGGCCATCTGTGACAGCGTCAGATTCCAGTTCTGCACCGGGTGTGGGTACAGCGCTCGTAGGCCTTGAATACGTTGGTAAAAACTGCGCGGCAGTTGTCGGGACCGGCCAGATGCAGTTCGGTGCCGAGCGTCCATCCGGCGAGTGGCCCACTCCGGAGTCACCCGGGTCCCGCTTCACGGAGATCGGTTCCCTGTGCGAGACGATCTGCGGATCGCGCGAGATGGGGCTGATCGACAAGGAAAAAATGCGTCCATGCTCGCCGTGAAGAAGCAGTGATCAGGTGTCAATGTTATTGGTCTGGATGCTATCGATAACTTTAGCGAAGCCGAGAACTCTGTTTCTTCCCAGCATCGGTTTTCTGTTCCAAAGGAGGCGGGACGTACAAAAGTAACTTACTGTTCTATCTGATGCTCAGCTATTACTTCTTCTGCATTTACACCATCGGGGTCAAAGCTGATCGTAGGAACTATAAAAGGTTTGGCACCGGGAATAACTCGGGAGGATAGTCCTGTTATTTGTTCTCTTATAATTCCATATAAAATTGAAGCACCAGAAACGCCCACGAAACGAATCTTGTCTTCTAAACTCCACTCCACGCTCCCATGTATTTCGAATAAACCTTGCATGTCGATGGAAGCTATAATAGGAGGTTGCCCAGATTCGTCTTCTTGCATCAAAAACTTCAGTTGAATTGCAATCAAGGAGTGGTTGTCACTAATGGGAAATCTAATATCACGGTAAACGGACATTTTGCCATCGTTGAACTGATTGATTTCTGAATTCCAGTCCAACCTATCATTTCTCTTAACCGATATCTCATTGAAGAAATAGTCGACTAACTGAATTGGCGCTGATTTAAGCATTGAAAGACCTACTAAAATCGAACCGGTCGTTGACCTCGGAAGTTTTTAAAGCAATCTTTCTAATATCAAAGAGGCTAGTGAAGGGCTGTTTCTTTGGAACTTGCGCACAATGATATGTTTGCCGTTCAACAGCTTTGTATATCAAAAGCCTGGCATCTTTGGGATGCAGGTGATTTCTAATGGCTTCTGTCACTATTGAGTTAATGTTTGTTCCTCGTTCAAACGCTGCAATGGCAAGGTCTTTATGTAACTCGGGGCCTATCCGGCAATTAAAGGTGCCACTCATGCTTTTAACAGGCGTCTTCTGATGCCTTTCGCAAAGATCGAGGTACTGGTCTACAGAAGCCTGAAAGTTCTTTTCAAGCTCGGGGAGTGATTCGCCATCGTAGGTCACTAAATCAGTAGTGTGCAGGATGCAGCCGTGAAGTACCTTATCCTCCAAGTCAAAATCTACACTGCCTATAAAACCTTTGTATTTCATAACTCGACTCATGATCACTCCCCTATGTAATTTTTGCCACGAAGAAATTTAACAATATTTTTCGCCACATACCGTTTCACTTCATTCTGGGGGTGAGGCTTGACTACAGCAGATATTGCGTCGTTGCCTGGGCTTTCAAGGTTAATAAAAGTGAAGTGGCTACCTCCAGATTTATCGGCCGTGAAACCCATATCCTCAAGGACCGCGACAAGTTCCTGCCAACGTACCGTCCCTTGACCATGATCCGCAAAGCGGGTCAGTGCGGCGAGTCGCTTTTCTTTCTTAGTCATAACGCTACTCTGGCTGCGCCGCAACTAACTTTTAGTTGCGCGCGGACTCTAAGCGTATCCGTCTTGATATTCCAATAGTTAAAAGCGATTGAAGTGACTCCATTGATAGCCTTCGTTTTGGGTTTATTAGGGCTCCTTGCAGGCGCTGTAGTGCGGCTTATGAGCACGCACGGTGGGGAAAAGGGCATAGGCAGGCCTCGTCAAGATTACGATCCGACTGCAAAAATAGTCTTTAGGAATGTACCTTCCTCAATAGTTGTGATCCAGGTTGTATTTTAACGAATGTTCGTTCCGTTCCTGTATTGGTCATGACACAAGCCTCCATGACTGGATTCACGGCTGCTCTCGGGTCTGGGCATCGAGATCGAACTGGGGAGAGTCCTAAACTTCGAAGCTGTCATTGCCCCGCTGTGGTGCCGCCGCTCCCCGCGCACCAACAGGTGGCATGTTTGATGCATAGGTCCGGTTATCTCCCTGAAACCACCGGCGACCCTATGCTCAGTCTTGAAGAGGCCCGCGACCGTCTGCTTGCCGCCGTTCGCTCCGTGACGGAGAGCGAGACGGTGCCGCTGCGGGACGGGCTGGACCGGATTCTCGCCGAGGACCTGCTCGCCGACCGCGCGGTGCCGCCGGCGGATAACTCTGCGATGGACGGCTACGCCTTGCGCTGCGCCGACTGGCCGGCGTCGGATGGGCTGGCATTGGCCGGTACCGCCACGGCGGGGGCGCCTTATAAGGCGTCGCTGCCGGCGGGGCAGTGCGTGCGCATTATGACCGGCGCGTTGATTCCGGCCGGGTGCGACGCGGTGATCATGCAGGAGGAGTGTGACCTGAGGGGGCAGGGCTGCACTGCCAGGGTGCACCTCCAGCGTGCGCCGCGCGCCGGCGAGAACATTCGCCGTGCCGGTGAGGACATCGCCGTGGGCGCCGGGCTGCTGGACGCCGGGCGCCGGCTGCGGCCGGCGGACCTGGGGTTGCTGGCATCGCTGGGGCTGAGCGCCGTCGAGGTGCTGCGCCGGCCCCGGGTGGCGTTGCTGTCCACCGGTTCGGAATTGCGTGAGCCCGGCGAACCGCTCGCCGAGGGGCAGATTTACGACAGCAACCGCTACCTGCTCACTGCCATGCTGCGCCGGCTGGATCTGGCGGTCACCGATCTGGGGATCTGCGCGGATACGCCGGAGCGCTTGCAGGCCGTGCTCGAGAGCGCGGCGCGGGACCACGATGTGGTGATCGCCAGCGGCGGCGTGTCGGTGGGGGAGGCGGATCATACCCGCCGGGTGCTGGACCGCATCGGCCGGGTGGACGTCTATAAGGTGGCCATGAAGCCGGGCAAGCCGTTCACCTTTGGCACCTTGGGCGACGCGCTGTTCCTGGGCCTGCCGGGCAATCCGGTATCGGCCACCGTGACTTTTCATCAGCTGGCGTTGCCGGCCCTGCGGCATCTGGCGGGAGAGCGTTCGCTGGAATCGCCGCTGCTGGTGTCGGCGCGGGCTGGCGTGTCGCTGCGTAAAAAGCCCGGGCGCGCCGATTTCCAGCGCGCCGTGCTGTTCGCCGACGGCGACGGCGGCCACCGGGTGGAGACCACCGGCTCGCAGGGCTCCGGGGTGTTGTCGTCGGTGACCCGGGCCAACGCTTTCATCCGCCTGGAGGCGGAGCGTGGCGACGTCGCCGTTGGTGACACCGTCTCCGTTCTGCCGTTCGACCGCTGGTTGATGTAGCCGTGAGTGAGCCTGACCGTGAGTGAGCAGCCGCAACATACCCGCGTGATGCTGGTCGACGATACGCCGGCCCGGGCGGCCATGCTTGAGCAGGCGCTCACCGACTGCGGTTTCGAGGTGGTGTGCCGCATGGCCAGCGCCCAGGGCCTGATGAAGCAGGTGGCCGAGCATCAGCCGGACGTGGTGATCGTGGATATTGAATCGCCGGACCGGGACATGCTCGAGCACATGACGGTGCTCAACCAGCACCTGCCCAAGCCGGTGATCATGTTCGCCGAGCAGGGCGACAGCAATACCATTGATCGCGCTATCCGCGCCGGGGTGAGCGCTTACGTGGTCGACGGTCTCAACCCGGAGCGAGTGCGTTCCATCGTCGATGTGGCGGTGGCCCGCTTCCGTGAATTCCAGGCGCTGCGCAATGAGCTGCAGCAAACCCGCACCCGGCTCGCCGACCGGCAGGTGATTGATAAAGCCAAGGCGCTGTTGATCCAGCACCGCCAGATGAACGAGGACGAGGCCTACCACGCCATGCGCAAGCTGGCCATGGACCGCAGCCAGAAGCTGGTGGACGTGGCCAACGACATTGTGTCGGTGCTGGGGCTGCTGGCGCCGAAATCGCAGAGGACCCGTGATCAATGAAGACCGATTTGACCCTGGGCTATATGCCGCTCACCGACAGCCTGCCGCTGCTCGCCGCGCACCAGTTGGGTTTTTTCCGGGACCAGGGCCTGGACGTGACCCTGCAGGAAGAGGTGTCCTGGGCCAATATTCGCGACAAGGTGATCGTCGGCCAGTTCGACGGCGCGCACATGCTGGCGCCCATGGTGATGGCCTCGACGCTGGGGCTGGGTGGGCTGAGTAAGCCGCTGATCGCGCCGTATTCGCTGAACCTGGGCGGCAACGGCATGACCCTGTCCGCGTCCCTGTACCGGGAGCTCGAGGGCACCACACGCGGTCGCCCCGGCCCCGCCAGTCTTAAACAACTGATCGAGCAGCGGAAGCTGGAGAAGCAGCCGCCGCTGGTTCTGGCGGTGGTGTTTCCGTATTCCAGCCACAATCTGTTGCTGCGCTACTGGCTGGCCAGCGCCGGCATCGACCCGGACCGCGACGTCACCACCGTGGTGCTGCCGCCGTCACAGATGGTCGATCACCTCCGGCTCGGGCACATCCACGGTTTCTTTGCCGGTGAACCCTGGAACGCGGTGGCCTCGGCGGACGGCATCGGGTGCTGCGTGGCCACCGGCCGGGATATCTGGCAGAACGCGCCGAACAAGGTGCTGGGGGTGACCGCGGACTGGGCGCAAGCCAATCCGGATACTCTGAATGCGCTGCTGCGTGCGTTGCATCAGGCCGGCGTATGGTTGGATGACAACCGGGACAGCGCGGTGTCGCTGCTGGCGGAATACCTGCCGGTGAGCCCCCGGGTGCTGGCGCCGGCCTTACTGGGCCACACCAATTACCGGCCTGATAGTGGCGACGCCCCCGAACCGGACCTACTGGTGTTCCACCGTTATCTGGCCAATTTTCCCTGGGTCTCCCACGGCTACTGGTTTCTCAACCAGATGGCCCGCTGGGGCTGGCTGCCCGGCGACCAGGATCTGTCCGCCGTGGCGGCGGCGTGCTACCGCCCGGATCTGTACCGCCGGGCACTGGCCGACACCCCGCTGCCGGGCCAGGACTGGAAAGGCGAGGGCATCCACGCCGGGCCCTGGCGTCTGGAGACCAGTCAAGGGGAAATCGGCATGGGCGCGGACACCTTTATCGATGGGGAAGAGTGGCAGCTGCGTTCAATGAATTTTCTGCACCAATCCGCGCCATGATCCGTGCCTGATCACCGGATTGGCGCACGGCGCGGCGCCGCCGCCGCCGTGCGGGGCCCGCGATGTCGGCCTATGAGCGCCGATACCGACCTGGCACGGAAGTTGAATGCGTAGGTGGTAACAGGTCGGAAACCAATGGCGGTGCCGACCCCCGGACAATATGCGACTGATCTGAGCGAAGGCGCTCACCACGGAAAGTGGTGGGCGCTTTTTTTTGCTTCGCCGACCCCGAACGCCGTCGTTGATAGTAAAGGAGCAGCACCATGAACAAAGCCGATTCGATCTCTCCCCGCCCGGGGCGCGACGCTGCACGGCGGCTGGCCGTGCTGGCGGCCTTCGTGCTGACCGTGTTCGCGGGTGCCGCCAAGGCGGCGGACAAGCCGCTGGTCGGCTGGCCGGAAAAGCCGGAGCTGACCTTCGGCTTCATCAAGCTCACCGATATGGCGCCGCTGGCGATCGCCTATGAGAAAGGCTACTTCGAGGACGAAGGGCTGTACGTGTCGCTGGAGGCCCAGGCCAACTGGAAGGTGCTGCTGGACGGGGTGGTCGACGGCCAGCTCGACGGCGCCCACATGCTCGCCGGTCAGCCGCTGGCCGCCACCATCGGCTTCGGTACCAAGGCGCACATCATCACCGCCTTCAGCATGGACCTGAACGGCAACGGCATCACCGTGGCCAATTCGGTGTGGGCGGAAATGAAGAAAAATATTGAGCACCGCGACGGCAAGCCGGTGCATCCGATCAGCGCCAGCGCCCTGAAGCCCGTGGTGCAGGCGTACCGAAAACGCGGCGAGCGCTTCAAGATGGGCATGGTGTTCCCGGTTTCCACGCACAATTACGAGCTGCGCTACTGGCTCGCCGCCGGCGGCATCCACCCCGGCTATTACGCGCCCCATAAAGGTGACACCTCCGGGCAGCTGCAGGCCGAAGCACTGCTGTCGGTGACGCCGCCACCGCAAATGCCGGCCACTCTCGAAGCCGGCACCATCCACGGTTACTGCGTTGGCGAACCCTGGAACCAGCAGGCGGTGTTCAAAGGCGTGGGCGTGCCGGTGATCACCGATTACGAAATCTGGAAAAACAATCCGGAGAAAGTGTTCGGCGTCAGCGAAGCCTGGGCCGAAAAATACCCCAACACCCACGCCCGCGTGGTCAAAGCGTTGATCCGCGCGGCCAAATGGCTGGACGAAAACGACAACGCCAACCGCGCCGAAGCCGTCAGAATTCTCGCGCAAAGCGAATACGTGGGCGCCGATGAAGCGGTCATCGCCAATTCCATGACCGGCACCTTCGAATACGAAAAGGGCGACGAACGGCCGATCCCGGATTTCAACGTGTTCTTCCGCCACAACGCCACCTATCCCTACTACTCCGACGCCATCTGGTACCTCACCCAGATGCGCCGCTGGGGTCAGATCGCCGAGCAAAAAAGCGACGACTGGTACATGCAGACCGCCCGCGATGTGTACCGCCCGGACGTCTATGCATTGGCGGCCAGGGCGCTGATCCAGGAAGGCAAGATGACAGCGTCGGACTTCCCGGATTTCGACAGCGAGGACGGCTTCAAGCCGCCGCAGTCCGAGTTCATCGACGGCATGACCTACAACGGCCGCGAGCCCAACGCGTATCTGAAGCAATTCGACATCGGCCTGAAAGGCGACCAGCGCCTTTAACGCACCGGCGAAAGAGAGTGATGAGATGATTTCGATCAGCCAGCAAACCTGGTTACAACCGTGGATCAAGCTAGCGCGCGGCGAACAGCCGGCGGAGCAATTGCGCGCCCTGACTAAAACCCTGCTGGTGCCCCTGGCCGGCGTCGCCGTTTTCCTGGTTTTGTGGGCAGTGGCGGCCGGGCAGATCAACACGTCACTGGGGGCTTTCCCCGGGCCCGTCGACGTGTGGCAGCAGGGCGGCGCGCTGCTTGAGGAGCACGCCGCGGAGCGCCGCGAAGAAGACGCCTTCTATGAACGCCAGCGCGAGCGCAATGCCCAGCGGCAGGCGGTGGACCCGTCCTACCAGCCAAGGATTTTTCCCTACACCGGCAGCGCCACCTTTATCGACCAGATCCTCACCAGCCTGATGACGGTGACGGCGGGCTTTGTGCTGGCGTCGCTGCTGGCCATTCCGCTGGGCATTCTGATTGGTCTCAGCCGCACGCTGTACCGCGCCTTCAATCCGGTGATTCAACTGCTCAAGCCGGTGTCGCCGCTGGCCTGGTTGCCGTTGGTGACGATGGTGGTGAGCGCCGTCTATGTCAGCCAGGACCCGCTGGTGCCCAAGTCGTTCATTACCTCCATGGTCACCGTGATGCTGTGCTGCCTGTGGCCGACGGTGATCAACACCGCCGTGGGCGTGGCCAGCGTCGACAACGACCTCAACAACGTGAGCCGGGTGCTGCGGCTGGGCTGGCTCACCCATGTGCGCACCATCGTGTTGCCGTCGGCGATTCCGATGATGTTCGCCGGCCTGCGCACCTCCCTGGGGATCGCCTGGATGGTGCTGATCGCGGCGGAAATGCTGGCGCAGAGCCCGGGGCTGGGCAAGTTCGTCTGGGACCAGTTTCAGAACGGAAGCTCCGATTCACTGAGCCGCATCATGGTGGCGGTGATCACCATCGGCGCCATCGGCTTTCTGCTCGACCGCCTGATGCTGGCGGTGCAGAGCCTGGTGTCCTGGGACAAATCCGCGGATCTGCGCTGAACGCGCTTCGGGCAGGTTTTAAGAGAGGAATTTTGTGATGAGCCATTATCTCGACATCTCCAAGATCAGCATCGATTTCCCGACTCCGGAAGGCCCCTTCCGGGCCCTGGACGAGCTGTCGCTGCGCATCAAAAAAGGCGAGTTCGTGTCGCTGATCGGCCACTCCGGCTGCGGCAAATCCACGGTGCTGAATATTCTCGCCGGTCTGCTGCAGGCCACCGAAGGCGGTGTCGCCCTGGACGGCAAGGAAGTCAACGAACCGGGCCCGGACCGGGCGGTGGTGTTCCAGAACCATTCGCTGCTGCCCTGGCTGACCGCCTTCGAGAACGTGCAGCTGGCGGTGCGCCAGGTGTTCCGCGACAGCATGAGCAAAGCGGAAATGCGCGACTGGATTCAGCAGAACCTGAAGCTGGTGCACATGGAGCACGCCATGCACAAACGCCCGGACGAACTGTCCGGCGGCATGAAACAGCGTGTCGGTATCGCCCGCGCTCTGGCCATGCGCCCCAAGGTGTTGCTGATGGACGAGCCGTTCGGTGCGCTGGACGCGCTCACCCGGGCGCACATGCAGGACTCGCTGATGGAGATCCAGCGTGATCTGAACAATACCGTGGTGATGATCACCCACGATGTGGACGAAGCGGTGTTGCTGTCCGACCGCATCGTGATGATGACCAACGGCCCCGCCGCCACCATCGGCGAGGTGCTCAACATCGACCTGCCACGCCCCCGTAACCGCGTCACGCTGGCCGAGAACAGCGACTACAACCACTTCCGTCAGCAAGTGCTCAGCTTCCTCTACGAGAAGCAGCGCAAGGTGGTGGAGATCCCCCGCGAACCGGCCGTCGACGAAGACGACGCGGCGCCGGCACGCGGCAAGGTGGCCGGTCTGGTCGACCGGCTTGGCCGCCGGGCCTGAGGAGCGCGAGCGATGATTCGGGCCACCCGCATGAAACGCACCGAGGCACGGCGCCGCCTGGTGATCGTCGGCAACGGCATGGCCACGGAAAGCCTGATCAGCCGGTTGGGCACCGACCACGGCTGGTCGGTGCGGGTGCTTGGCGACGAGCCGGTGCGTCACTACAACCGCATCATGCTGTCGCCGTTGCTCGGCGAGGAGACCGACCTGGATGCCATCACGCCGCGCGATGACGCCTGGTACCGGGTGCGCCGGGTGACGGTCAGCCTGGGCAAACGGGTGGCGCGCCTCGACCGGCAGCGCCGCTGTCTGTACTGCGACGACGGCGAGCGCGTCGACTACGACACCCTGGTGATTGCCACCGGCGCGCGATCCTCGATGCCGTCGCTGCCCGGTGTCGCCGAGCTGGAGGGTGTCAGCGGCTTCCGCTCCCTGCACGACGTGGCGCGTCTGCGTGGCTGGAGCCGGGCGCACCCCGGCGTCCGCGCGGTGGTGGTCGGCGCCGGCCTGCTGGGCGTGGAAGCCGCCGTCGGGCTGCGCCGTCTGGGCGCCGACGTGACCCTGGTGCACCGCCGCCCGGTGCTGATGAACCGGCAGCTCGACGCCAGTGCGTCGTCCTTGTTGGAGGCGGCGCTGGCCGCCCGGGGTATCCGGGTGCGCACCGGCTGCGACCCCAAGCGCCTTCTCGGCGACACCTCGGTGAGTGGTGTGGAAGTGGAAGAGGGCGGCACGCCGCGAACGCTGCCCGCCAATCTGGTGGTGTTCGCCACCGGCATTACCCCCAACCGAGAACTGGCGCAAACCGCCGGCCTGGATTGCGGCGCGGGCGTGCGCGTCGACAGCGCCCTGCGTACGTCCGACCCGCACGTGCACGCGCTGGGCGAATGCTGCGAATTCCAGGGCAACACCTACGGCCTGGTGGCGCCGGTGCAGGAACAGGCCAACGTGCTGGCCCGGGTGCTCAAGGGCCGGCCCGCCCGCTATCGCGACCCTTCCCTGGTCACCCGCCTCAAGGTCAGCGGCCTCGACATTCACAGCATGGGGCAGGTGGAGGCGCTGGCCGGCCAGCAGACCCTGTGGCTCAGCGACGCGCAAGCCGGGATCTATAAAAAACTGATTATCGAAGACGGCCGCCTGCGCGGCGTGCTGCTGGTCGGCGATGTGCGCCACAGCCAGTGGTATTTCCAAACCCATCAAAGCGACCGCGACGTCAGTGCGTTGCGCGACGTTCTGCTCACGGACCCGAGCCGTGACGACGACGAATCAACCCCGGCCGATGTTTCGGTCGAAGTGGCTTAACAGGAGGCAAGGCTATGACGGACGACAACACCGTATTTCCCACCTCGGGCAACCTGGTGATCATCGGCAACGGCATGGTCGGTCACCATTTGGTGAAGACCCTGGTCGAGCAGGGCGACGCCAGCCCCTGGACCATCCATGTGTTCGCCGGCGAGAACCGGCCCGCCTACGACCGGGTGCATCTGTCCGCGTTGTTCGACGATCAGACCCCGGAGGATCTTTGTTTGTCGCCGGCGCAGTGGTATCGGGACAACCGGGTGGCCCTGCACCTTAACGACGAGGTGGTGGAGATCGACCGGGACAATAAAACCGTGATCACCGCCGGCGGCGTCCGGCAAGACTATGACGCCCTGGTGCTGGCCACCGGCTCCTATCCGTTCGTCCCGCCGATCCCCGGCCACGAACACGAGCACTGCCTGGTGTACCGCACCGTGGACGACCTGGACGCGATCAAACGCTGCGCCGGCAACGCCAAACGCGGCGTGGTGGTGGGCGGCGGCCTGCTCGGCCTGGAGGCCGCCAACGCGCTGCGGCTGCTGGGGCTGGAAACCCATGTGGTGGAGTTCGCGCCGCAATTAATGCCGGTGCAGCTGGACGAAACCGGCGGCGCCCTGCTGCGCAAGGAAGTGGAAGCGCTGGGTGTGCACATCCACACCGGCATGAAGACCGAGCTGATCGACGCCGGCGAAGCGCATGCCCTGCGCATGAACTTCGAAGGCCAGGCGCCGCTGGAAACCGACATGATCGTGTTTTCCGCCGGCATCCGCCCGCAGGACAGCCTGGGCCGCCAGAGCGGCCTGGAACTGGGCGAGCGCGGCGGCATCGTGGTGGACAACCAGTGCCGCACCTCGGACCCGGCGATCTTCGCGATCGGCGAATGCGCGCTCTGGAACAACCAGATCTTCGGGCTGGTGGCGCCGGGCTACACCATGGCGCGCACCGTGGCCGCGGTGCTCCATAACGAAGCCGGCGACTTCACCGGCGCCGACATGAGCACCAAGCTGAAACTGATGGGCGTGGACGTGGGCTCGGTGGGCGATGCCCAGGCACGCACCGCCGGCGCCCGCTGTTACCGCTTTCAGGACGAAGTGGCCGGCGTCTATCGCAAGCTGGTGGTCAGCGAAGACCAGAAGTACGTGCTCGGCGCCATGCTGGTGGGCGACTGCGACGCCTACGACACCCTGTTGCAATACATGCTTAACGGCATTGCGCTGCCGGACAACCCGGCGTCGTTGATTCTGCCCGCCGGTGACGCGGCGCCGGCGCTGGGCGCCGACGCGCTGCCGGACGGCGCCACCATCTGTTCCTGCCACAACGTGTCCAAGGGCGCCATCAACGAGGCGCTGGATGGCGGCTGCTGTTCGCTGGGCGACATCAAGGACGCCACCAAGGCCTCCACCGGCTGCGGCGGCTGCGCCGCGCTGTTGAAAAGCGTGGTCGACGCCGGGCTGGAAGCGCGCGGGGTGGCGGTGAACAACCACCTTTGCGAGCACTTCGAATATTCCCGCCAGGAGCTCTACCACCTGATTCTGGTGGGCGGTCTGAAAAGTTTCCGCGAGGTGCGCGACACCCATGGCAAGGGGCTCGGCTGCGAAATCTGCAAGCCGGCGGTGGCCTCGATTCTGGCCAGCATCCATAACGACTACATCCTCGAACCTGAGCACGTGGGCCTGCAGGACACCAACGACGTGTTCCTCGCCAACATGCAGAAGGACGGCACCTATTCCGTGGTGCCCCGCGTGCCGGCCGGTGAAATCACTCCGGAAAAACTGATGACCCTCGGGCAGGTGGCGAGCAAATACGACCTCTATACCAAGATCACCGGCGGCCAGCGCATCGATTTGTTCGGCGCCCGCCTGGAACAGTTACCAATGATCTGGGAAGAACTGATCGACGCCGGCTTCGAGACCGGGCACGCCTACGGCAAGTCGGTGCGCACGGTGAAATCCTGCGTCGGTTCCACCTGGTGCCGTTACGGCGTGCAGGACAGCGTCGGCATGGCGATCTTCCTGGAGCACCGCTACAAGGGCCTGCGCTCGCCGCACAAGCTCAAGTTCGCGGTGTCCGGCTGCACCCGCGAATGCGCCGAAGCGCAGAGCAAGGACATCGGCGTGATCGCCACCGAGAACGGCTGGAACCTGTATGTGTGCGGCAACGGCGGCATGCGGCCGCGACACGCGGATCTGTTCGCCACCGATCTCTCCGATCAGCAACTGGTGCAACTGGTGGACCGGGTGCTGATGTTCTACGTGCGCACCGCGGACCGCCTGCAACGCACTTCCGTGTGGCTGGAAAACCTGGAAGGCGGTCTGGACTACCTGCGCCAGGTGGTGATCGACGACAGGCTTGGCATCGGTGCCGAGCTGGAGGCGCAGATGGATGTGGTCCGCGAGCGCTATCAGTGCGAGTGGCGCACCACCATCGACGATCCGCAAAAGCTCAAGCGCTTTCGCAGCTTCGTCAATGCGGAGACGCCCGACCAGGACATTCGCTTCGTGCGCGAGCGGGGCCAGCCCCGTCCTGCCACCGAGGACGAGCGCAGCGATCTGATTGAAACCGTCAGCGTCTGAGATAACCGGCAAAGGGAAGGAGAGCAACCATGCAATGGCAACATATTTGTACCCGTGAGGATCTGGTGGCCGGCAGCGGCGTGGCCGCGCTGATCAACGGCGAGCAGGTGGCGTTGTTCTACCTGCCGGATCAATCGCCGCCGCTTTACGCGATCGGTAATCACGACCCGATCGGCGGTGCCAACGTGCTGTCGCGGGGTATCGTCGGCGACATCAACGGCGAGCTGGTGGTGGCCTCACCGCTGTATAAGCAGCACTTCAGCCTGCTCACCGGCGCCTGCCTGGAACAGGACGACGTGTCGGTGCCGGTCTGGGAGGTGAAGCTGGACGGTGACAAGGTGTTGCTGCGGCCGCTGCCGGCGGCGCTTAACCGGACCGGTACCTGAACCATGGCCGAGCGCATTCACACCACCGACACCACCTGCCCGTACTGCGGCGTGGGTTGCGGTGTATCCGTGAACGGCGCCGGTGAGAGTGTTACCGGAATGGCGGCTCATCCGGCCAACCTGGGGCGGCTTTGTGTCAAGGGCGCGGCGCTCCACGAAACCCTCGATCACCACAACCGGCTGTTGTACCCGGAAGTGGATGGCGCGGTGGTGGATTGGGACACCGCGCTCGATGAAGTGACGCGGCGGCTGCGCGACACCGTGGCGCAATACGGCCCCGACAGCGTGGCCTGTTACGGCTCCGGGCAACTGCTCACCGAAGACTATTACGTTGCCAACAAACTGATGAAAGGGTTTGTCGGCAGCGCGCACATGGACACCAACAGCCGGCTCTGCATGGCGTCGGCGGTGGCCGGCTACAAGCGCGCCTTCGGCGGCGACAGCGTGCCCGGCTGCTACGAGGATCTGGACAGCGCCGAGCTGCTGGTGCTGGTCGGTTCCAACGCCGCCTGGACCCATCCGGTGCTGTACCAGCGCATGGTCGCCGCAAAAAAGGCGCGCCCCGACACCAGGGTGGTGGTCATTGATCCCCGTCGCACCGCCACCTGTGATCTGGCCGATCTGCATCTGCCGTTACGGCCCGGCGCCGACGGCCTGCTGTTCAACGGCCTGCTGGCCTGGCTGGCCCGGCACGGGCATTTGGACCGGGACTATATTCGCGAACACACCCGCGGGCTTGAGGACGCCTTGGCCAGGGCCGAGAGCGACAGCGGTCCGCTGGCCCGTCTGGCACAACATTGCGATCTTCCCGAGACGGACATTGAAACCTTTTTTGGCTGGTTCGCCGAGCGTCCGCGCACGGTGACGTTCTATTCCCAGGGCATCAACCAAAGCGCCACCGGCACCGACAAGTGCAACGCCATTATCAATTGCCATCTGGCCACCGGCCGGGTGGGTAAACCCGGCGCTTCGCCGTTTTCCATCACCGGCCAGCCTAACGCCATGGGCGGTCGCGAAGTGGGTGGGCTGGCCAACCAGCTGGCCGCGCACATGGACTTCGCGCCGGATGACGTGGCGCGGGTAAAGCGCTTCTGGCACGCCGCCAATATGGTCAGCGAACCCGGCCTCAAGGCGGTGGACCTGTTCCAGGCGGTGGCCTCCGGGCGGATCAAATTTATCTGGATTCTTTCCACCAATCCGGTGGTCAGCCTGCCGGAGGCGGATCGGGTGCGTGACGCGCTGCGCCGCTGTCCCACCGTGGTGGTGTCCGAGTGCATGGCCGACACCGACACGGTGCGGCTTGCCGACATCAAACTGCCGGCGCGCACCTGGGGCGAGAAGAACGGCACCGTCACCAATTCGGAGCGCTGTATCTCCCGTCAGCGTCCGTTTCTGGACGCGCCGGGCGAAGCGCGCCCGGACTGGTGGGCGCTGGCCCAGGTGGGCCGGCGGCTGGGCTACCCCGACGCCTTCGATTGGCGGCACCCGGCCCAGGTGTTCGCCGAGCATGCGGCCTTGTCCGGGTTCGAGAATGACGGCCGCCGGGCGTTCGACATCAGCGGGCTGGCGACGCTGGATCAGGCCGGCTACGACGCCCTGGCGCCGGTGCGCTGGCCGGTGAACCGGCAGTGGCCGCAGGGGCGCCAGCGGCTGTTCGGCGACGGCCGCTTCACCACCGACGACGGCCGCGCCCGCTTCGTGGCGGTCACCGCCAAGCTGCCCGAAGACGGGCCGCGCCCCGGTGAGCTGATCATGAACACCGGCCGTATCCGCGACCAGTGGCACACCATGACCCGCACCGGTAAGGCGCGGCGCCTGCTTCAGCACATTGGTGAACCCTTTGTCGCCCTGCATCCCGAGGACGCACGCCGCCACCGCATCGACGACGGCCAACTGGCTAGCGTTGAAAACCACCACGGCGCCATCGTGATGCGCGCGCGCATTACCACCGACCAGCGCCCCGGCGAACTGTTCGTGCCGATGCACTGGAGCAGCCCGTTCAGCGCCCGCGCGCGCATGGGCGCTCTGGTGCCGGCCATCACCGACCCGCAGTCCGGCCAGCCGCAATCGAAATTTTCCCGGGTCCGGGTGGCGCCCTGCGCGGTGCGCTGGCAGGGCTTTTTGATCACCCGCCAGCGGCGCGGCGAACCGCGCTGCTTTTACTGGAGCTACATCCCGCTGCCCCAGGGGCATCTGTTCGAGCTGGCCGGCCGCGACGATCCGGACCGCGCCCGCCGGCGTCTGGCGGCGATGATCAGTGAGCCCGGCGATGCCGACGACCTGCACTGGCTGGAAATGCAGGACCCGTACATCGGCCATTTCCGCCAGGCGGCGGTACGCAATGGGCGGCTGATGGGCGTGTTGTTCATCCACCCGAAGGGCGATCTGCCCGGCCGCGACTGGCTGATCGACATGCTGCAACGGGACGTGCTGGAAGACACGGAACGGCGCGCGCTCCTCAGCGGCGAAGCGCCGAACGGCGGCGCCGAAAGCGGGCCGGTGGTGTGCGCCTGTTTCCAGGTCGGCGAGCCGGCCATTCGCGCCCGCATCGAAGCCGGCGACGGCAGCGTCGAGGCGTTGGGTAAGTCGCTTCGGTGCGGGACCAACTGCGGTTCCTGCATCCCTGAGTTGAAACACATTCTGGCCGGTTGACCGGGCCCCAAGGCAGGAGAGAAACCATGCTCACCGATCAGTTCAACCGACGCTTTACCTATTTGCGCCTCTCCATCACCGAGGTCTGCAACTACCGTTGCGAATATTGCCTGCCGCACGGCTATCAACGCGGCGACAGCGTGCCGGAGCCGCTGAGCCTGGAAGAGATCGGCACCCTGGTGCGCGCCTTCGCGCTCAGCGGCACCCGCAAGATTCGCATCACCGGCGGCGAGCCGACCCTGCGCAAGGACCTGCCGGAGATCATCGCGCTGTGCAAACAGACGCCGGGGATCCGCGAGGTGGTAATGACCACCAACGGTTACCGGCTGGCCCCACGGCTGGCGGAGCTGCAATGCGCCGGCCTGGACCGCATCAACATCAGCGTCGACAGCCTGACGCCGGCGGTGTTTGAAATGATCACCGGCCATGACCGGCTGCGCGATGTGCTCGACTCGGTGGATCAGGCGCTGGCGCTGAACATGCCGGTGAAACTTAACGCGGTATTGATGCACCACTATAACGGTGACGAGCTGGCGCGGTTCACCGACTACCTGCGCGACCGTCCGGTGACCGCCCGCTTTATCGAGCTGATGGAAACCGGCGACAACCGTGAGTTTTTCCGCCAGCAGCACCGGCCCGCCCACCTTCTCGAGGACTGGCTGGCCACGCACGACTGGACCGCCTGCTCCCGGGGCGAGGACGACGGCCCGGCGCGGGAATTCGCCCACCCCGGCCACGCCGGCCGGGTCGGCTTGATCCGCCCTTATAAACAAGGCTTCTGCGACGACTGCAACCGGCTGCGTGTGTCGTCCCTGGGCGACCTGCAACTGTGCCTGTTCTCCCAGGGCGGTATTTCGCTGCGCGACGCCTTGCAGCGGGACACCCCCGAACAGTTATCGCGGCGTTTGCACCGCCTGGTGCTGGGCAAGAAAGCCGGCCACGGCCTGCATCGGCATGATCCGGGCGCCACCCGCCATCTCGCCATGATTGGAGGCTGATATGCAGAACAATCCCGGTGTCATCGGCGTGGTACTGGCCGGAGGCGGCTCGCGGCGCATGGGCCGTGACAAGGCACTGCTGGAATGGCAGGGGCGGCCGCTGCTGGACCACGTGCGGGCACGGTTGTGGGCGGCCGGTTGCGAGTCGGTGGTGACCAGCCGTGCCGCCCCAGGCTGCATCGCCGACTTCTATCCCGACCGGGGGCCGCTGGGCGGCATCCATGCGGTGCTGCGACGACGGCCGGCAAACGGCTACCTGGTGGTGCCGGTGGACATGCCGTTGTTGTCGGTGGCGCTGCTGCGCGGCCTGATCGACGGCGGCCGCGATCACGGCCACTGTTATTACCGGCACTCGTTTTTGCCCTGCTATCTGAGCGGCGATCCGGGCCTGCCAGACCGGCTGGCGCAACGGCTGCGGCGCGGTGACCTGGCGCTGGGCGGCTTCCTGCGCGCGCTCCATGCCCGGGCGCTGGACGGCGGTGACGATGCCGCCTTTCTCAATACCAATACGCCGGAGACCTGGCGCCGGGCTAACGACCTGAACGCGTCTCCGCGCATCCCCTGCAAGGAGATCGGATTATGACCGTTTCCCCCGTGACCCGGGCCGCACCGCGTTGCGCCCGGCCGCTCGACATTGCCGTGCTGACCGTGTCGGACAGCCGCTCCCTGGCCGAGGACAGTTCCGGCGATCTGTTGCGTTCCCGGCTGCTTGACCAGGGCCACCGCAACGCCGACCGGCGGCTGGTGGTGGATGACATCTATCTGATCCGCGCCGAGGTGTCCCGCTGGATCGCCGATCCCGCGGTGCAGGTGGTGCTGATCACCGGCGGCACCGGCTTCAGCGGACGCGACAGCACCCCGGAGGCGGTCAGCGTGCTGTTCGACAAGACCGTGGACGGCTTCGGCGAACTGTTCCGGGCGCTGTCGTTGGAGGAGATCGGCACCTCCACCCTGCAGTCGCGCTGCGTGGCCGGCCTCGCCAACGGCACCCTGGTGGTGTGCCTGCCGGGCAGCACCAACGCCTGCCGGCTGGCCTGGGACCGCATCCTGGTGGAGCAGCTGGACGCCGGCCACCGGCCGTGTAATTTCGTGTCGCATCTGAAGGGCGCGGACCGCGCCTGCGACAGCCGCGATACCCACAGTGGAGGGCCGGCCCATGTCGCTGACGCACACTGACGAGCAAGGCCAGGCCCGCATGGTGGATGTGTCCGCCAAGACCGACAGTGCCCGGGTGGCCCGCGCCAGTGGCCGGGTGCGGGCGGCGCCGGCCACCCTGGCGCTGATCCGCGACAACGGTCTGAAAAAAGGCGATGTGCTGGCGGTGGCGCGTATCGCCGCGATCCAGGCGGCCAAAAAGTGCTGGGAGCTGATCCCGCTTTGCCACCAGATTCCGCTCAGCGGTGTGGATGTTGAGTTCGAGCTGGACCAGGACAACGGCATCATCCATATCCAGGCCCAGTGCAAAACCACCGCGCCCACCGGCGTGGAGATGGAAGCGCTCACCGCCGTGTCGGTGGCGGGCCTGACGCTCTACGACATGTGCAAGGCGGTGGACCGTGGCATGTCGATCGACGCGGTGCGCCTGGAAGCCAAAAGCGGCGGCGCCAGCGGTGACTGGCACCGGGGGACGGACGCGTGATCCGGATACGGTTTTTCGCCCGTCTCAGAGAGGCGCTGGACTGCGATCTCCTGGACATCACGGTGCCGTCGCCGCTGCCGGTGGCGGCGCTGCGCCGGCACCTGATACACGAATATCCGCACTGGGCGGCGCACCTCGATGGCCGCCTGTTGAGCGCCGTGAACCAGGAACTGGCCAACGGCCAGACACCGGTCCGCGACGGCGACGAAGTGGCGTTCTTTCCCCCGGTGACCGGAGGCTGAATGATCTCTGTGCAGCAAGATGACTTTGATGTGGGCGACCAGTACCGGCGGCTGTGCGAGCAGGCGGGGGAGGCCGGCGCGGTGGTGTTTTTCGTCGGCCGGGTGCGCGGCGGGGAGGGCACCGTGCGGGCGCTGGAGCTGGAGCATTATCCCGGCATGTGCGAGCGCCAGTTGCAGGGCTTTGTCGACGAGGCCCGGCGCCGTTGGGATTGCCGCGCGGTGCGTCTGGTGCACCGGGTCGGCCGGCTCGCCGCCGGCGAGCAGATCGTGTTCGTGGCGGTGGCCACCCGCCACCGCGCCGAGGCGTTTCAGGCGGCGCACTTCCTGATCGACCAGCTCAAAACCCGGGCGCCATTCTGGAAAAAAGAGCACGGCCCGGACGGTGCCCGCTGGCTTGATGCCGGCGCCGACGACGTCCGCGCCGCCGGGCGCTGGTACCACGATGCCGTGGCGCTTTGAGATGGGCCGCGGGCTATGGTTGCCGTCGCTACTGCTGGTGGCGCTGTGGTTCACGCCGACGGTGCAGGCGCGGGACCCGGAGCCTTTACGGATTGCCTGTGCCAGTAACTTTTACCCGACCCTGAAGCGGTTGGTCGTCCTGTTTAAAGAAGAGCATCCGGACCTGTCCCTGGAGCTGATCAGCGGCGCCTCCGGCCAGCTCTACCAGCAGATCCGCCACGGCGCCCCCTACCATCTGTTTCTGTCCGCCGATGCAGGCTATCCGGCGGCACTGTATCGCGACAATTTCAGCGCCGAGCCGCGCACCTACGCGCTCGGGCGGCTGGCGCTGTGGGATCCGCGCGGTCTGGGTGTGGATGGCGAGCGGCAATACACGGTGGCCATCGCCAACCCGGCCACGGCGCCCTACGGCCGGGCGGCCGAGGCCGTGATCGGACGTTACCGTGATCAGCAACCGGCGCTGCGCTGGCGCACCGTGATCGCCGCCAACGTCAGCCAGGCCACCCAGCTGGTGGACGGCGGCAACGCGGATCTGGGCCTGGTGGCGCTGAGCCTGGTGCAAGACCGGCGGGGCGAGTACCGCCTGGTACCCGAGGGTTGGCACCGGCCCCTGGTGCAGCAGGCCGTGGTGGTGGGCACCGGCCACCGCCAGGCCGAAGCGTTCATGGCGTTTCTGCTTTCCGAGCGCGCCGCCCGGCTGATCCACGCCGCCGGGTATGCACTGCCGGGAGACCCCCATGCCCTGGCTGAGTAGCGGCGACGCCCAGGCCCTGCTGCTGACGGTCAAGCTGGCCGCCGTCACCACCGCCATTCTGGTTACCCTGTGTCTGCCGCTGGCCTGGCTGTTGGTGCGCCGTGATCCACGCGGGCGCGGCCTGATTCAGTCCCTGGTGATGCTGCCGCTGGTGCTGCCGCCCACGGTGCTCGGCTACTACCTGCTGGTGGCGTTCTCCCCGGCGCATCCGCCGGGCTCGTTTCTGGCGCGCCTGTTCGATCAGCAACTGGCGTTCAGTTTCACCGGCATCCTGATCGGCTCTTTGATTTACAGCCTGCCGTTTGCCTTTCGTCCCCTGGAAGCGGCGCTGCAACAAAGCGGCCCGGCGCTGGACGAAGCGGGCAGGGTGCTCGGCTTCCCGGGCGGGTACCGGTTTCTGTTTATCGTGATTCCCGGTATCCGTCCGGCCCTGGTGAGCGCCGCCTTGCTCTGCTTCGCGCATACCCTGGGCGAGTTCGGCGTGGTGCTGATGATCGGCGGCAATATCCCCGGCGAAACCCGGGTGCTGTCGGTGGCCCTGTTCGAGCATGTCGAGCAGATGAACTACCAGGGCGCCAACCGGCTGGCGCTGACCATGATGGCGATCGCCGTGGCCACGGTGTTGCTGTCGCAATGGAGCGGCCGCCGCCATGATCGATTTTGATGTCGCCCTGGCGGCGCCGGTGGCCCTGCGCGCCCGGGTGCGGGCGCAAAGCGGTTGGCTCGGCCTGCTGGGGCACTCCGGGGTGGGCAAGAGCACGCTGCTGCGGGCGCTGGCCGGCCTCAACCCGGCGGCTCACCGGTTGCGTGTCGAAGACCGGGCGGTGACGCCGGCGGCGCTGGCCCGCCGGGTGTCGCTGGTGTCGCAAACGCCGGCGCTGATTGATCACTGGACCGTGGCCCGGCACGTGCGGCGGGTGGCGCGCCACCATCAAAGCGGCGACCGATCCAGCAATTTGGCTGGCGAGCTGATCGGGGATCTCGGCATCGACGGTTTGCGCCATCTCTATCCCCCGCAGTTAAGCGGCGGCCAGCGCCGCCGCGTGGCGCTGGCGCTGGCGCTGCTGCGCCGACCGCGCCTGCTGCTGCTCGACGAACCCTTCTCCGCCCTCGACGGCGACAGCCGGCACCGCCTCTATCCTAAGTTGCAGGCTCTCACCCGACGTCTGGGCTGCGACGTGGTGCTGGTCGCCCACCAGATCGAGGACATCGCCCGGCTCTGCGATCAGGTGGCGATCCTGGAGCCGGATGGCGTCTCCTATTGCGGCGCCTTGCTGCCGGGCTTGCGACGCTACCAGGGCCAGGCGTCGCCGTGCTCGGTGCTGTTGGGGGAGGCGCTGTCCGGGCAGGCGGAAACCGGCCTGCTGCCAGTGGCCTTCGGCGCACGAACCCTGTGGGTGCGTACCCCGCGCCTGCCGCCGGCGGGCACGCCGGTGCGTCTGCTGGTACACGCCGACGACGTGGCCCTGGGCGCCGCCGAACTCGACGGCGTCAGCCTGATGAACCAGCTCCCGGCGCGCATCACCGCGCTCACTCCGCAGGATTCCGGGGTGCTGGTGGAGTGCCTCTGCGAGCGGCAGTCGATCCAGGCGCGCATCACCGCGCGCAGCCAGGCCCGCCTCGGATTGCGGGCAGGCGGCCGGGTGGTCCTTCTTTTCAAGGCTTCGGCGGTGTCGTTGCTCACGGAGTTTTAGAGATTGGTGCTTAGGATCCGGGGCGCTCCGCAGCTAGCGTCACCGCCCCGGGTTATCGCTGGCGCCGAACCTTTCTGCGAAGAGCTGGGTTTGTGGGAGCTTGCCTTGCAAGCGAAAGGCCGGCTTTGCCGGCCGGCAGGATCCCAGAGACGCTGATGTTGCTGCCGTTAGAAATCTCTCTGGCATCCTGCCGGGAGCTTCGCTCCCTTTCGCGGGCTGGGCCCGCTCCCACAAACCCAGCTCCGTGGAAAGGTCCGGGCGGTGTTCTGACCCGTGGCGGTTCCGCTGCTAAGTAAGCGGGGCAATGGTGGTGCCTGGAGGGACCTATTTGGCCATGGATGGCCAAATGAGAGCGCCCAGGGAAGGCTTGAGCGATCCCGGAAGGCACCACCATTGCCCCGCGTCTCGGATACGGAGCACCCAACGCTTCGGATACGGAGCCCCCAATTCTGCGGGCATAAAAAAGGCCGCCTGGGGGGAGGCGGCCTGGGGTTCCTTCAAATGCCTGAAGGAAGGGGGGATGCGCGTTGCGTGACGTCCTGGGGGAGACGTTGACCGTCCGTGGCCAGCAACGCAAGATCACTGTGCCACGATCCCGCGCCGCCGTGTGTAAAACAGCTTTAAATGTGCGTGCTTTCCCGCCTTCACCGTTTCACCTTGAGACCTGCTTCACAAAGCCTTCATGGGTGACGCCCGAGACTTGTACAACGATAACGGTTTGTACAGCTTCAAGCGCAGCGGACGGAGGCAACCATGGGGCGGCATTCAGACAGCGACGATCAGCGGATTCCGGTGGGCATCAGCGCCTGTCTGATGGGCCGTGAGGTGCGCCACGACGGCGGCCACAAGCATTCCCGCTACTGCACCGGGGTGCTGGCGCGCTATTTCCGGTTCCGCTCCCTGTGCCCGGAAATGGGCGCCGGCCTGTCCACGCCGCGGCCGGCCATGCATCTGGTGGACACCGACGGCGGCGTGCGCCTCAAGGCCACCCGCGGCGACCGGGATTTCACCGCGCTGATGGACGGTTTCGTGACCGACACCGTGGAACGCCTGGCGGACCTGCGCGGCTTCGTGCTGATGGCCAAGTCGCCCAGTTGCGGCATGGAGCGCATTCGTGTCTACCGCGAGGACGGTGAAGTGGCGCGCCGCGACGCCAGCGGCCTGTTCGCGGCGGCGCTGATGGCCCGTTTTCCGCTGATGCCGGTGGAAGAGGAGGGCCGTCTTAACGACGACCGCCTGCGCGAGAACTTCGTCGAGCGGGTGTTCGTCTACGACGATTGGTGCCGGCTGACCGAGCGCGAGGGCGGCCTCACCGCCAAGGGCCTGATCGACTTCCACAGCCGTCATAAATTCCAGCTTCTGGCCCATTGCCAGGCCACCTACCGGCGGCTCGGGCCGCTGCTCGCCGACCTTAAGACACGGCCGTTGGCGGACATCGCCGACGACTACATCCACGCCTTTATGCCGGCCATGGCCAAGCGCATTTCCCCGGGCGCCCACGTCAACACCATGCTGCATTTGATGGGCTTCCTGCGCGAGGCATTGGGCGAGCAGGACCGCGCTGCGATCCACCAACAGATTGACGCCTATCTGCGCGGCGAGGTGCCTTTGGTGGTGCCGATGACGCTGCTGCGCGCCGCCCAGAGCAAGGTGGCGCAGCCCTATCTGGCGACCCAGCAGTACCTGCGTCCGTACCCGGACGCGCTGGGCCTGCGCAACCGGGTATGAGACAGCCATGAAAGCCTTCGACGACGGTTACAGCATTCAGGCGGTGAGCCGGCAAAGCGGCGTGCACCCGGTGACGCTGCGCGCCTGGGAGCGCCGCTACGGGCTGATCCGCCCGGCGCGCACCGAGCGCGGCCACCGCCGCTACAGCGACCAGGATCTGGCGGTGATCGAACAGATTCTCTCCTGGCTGGATCGGGGGCTGCCGATCAGTCAGGTGCGCCCGGTGCTGGAGCAGGGCGGCACCCCGGTGACCGCCTTGGCCGGCCCCTGGCGGGACGCCATGGAGGAAGCCCTGCAGGCGCTGGAAGGGCACAACGTGCGCCGCCTGGAGCAACTGTTTCAACGGCTCACCGCCGATTACCCGCTGGTCCGGGTGGTCACGGGATTTTGCGACCCGTTGCGCGATCATCTGCGCGCGCTGCCGGGCCAGGGCGCGTCGCAGGCGTTGCTGGACAGTTTTCTGCGCCAGAAGTTGGCCGGGCGGCTGCTGGCCCGGGCGCCCGGGCGCCGCGAGCGGGCCTGGCTGGTGATGGCGGTGGGCGATCCGCTGCCGGCGCTGATTCAGGCGGCGGTGGCGGATCGGCCGGTGTGGTGCCTGGAAACACCGGTGGCCTGGCCGGCATTGACCCCCTGGCTGGCGGACCCGCGTCTGGCGGGCGTGCTGTGGATGCTCGGTGAGCGTCCGACACGCCGTCAGATCGGCCAGCTGTGGCCGGAACAGCCCCCCGAAGGCGCCTTTCTTTGCGCCGGACCGGCGCTGGCCGGGGACCCGCCGACGCCGGCCTGGCTGCATTGCGAGCCGGGCGGCTATCAGGCGGTGGCGAAAAGAATGGACGACGTCGATTCAATGATTCAACAGCAAGGAGAACAGGGTGCGACTGGTCTGGTTTCGTAATGATCTGCGCTGTCACGGGCACACCCCGCTGACCCAGGCACTGGCCGGCGGCGGCGCGGTCACCGCGGTGCACGTGCTGTGCCCGGATCAGTGGGACGCCCACGGCGTGGCGCCGGCGCGCCGCTGGTTCGTGCTGCACAGCCTGCTGGAGCTGGGCGAGTCCCTGGCCGCCCGGGGCGTGGACCTGCATGTGCTTGATGGCGGCGATTTCGACGGCAGCGTCACCGCGCTGGAAACCTTCGTGGCCGAGCAGGGCGTCACCGAGGTGTTCTGCAACCGCGAGTACCCGCTCAACGAACTGAACCGGGATCGGGCGGTGGCCCGCCGCCTGGACGCGCAAGGCGTGCGCATTCACGGTTTCGACGACGGCGTGCTGGTGCCGCCGAGAGCGCTGCACACCGGCAAGGGCACGCCCTATACCGTGTTCACCGCCTATAAAAAGCGCTGGGACGTGTGGATGGACGACCTTCAGCCCGAGGCGGTGCCGGCACCGGACTGGCCGGGCGGGCAGGGCCGTTTTATTGGCCGCGAACGGGTGGAGCGGGCGCTGGCGGCTCTGTCGGTGCCGGACTCGGTGATCGCCCTGTGGCACCCCGGCGAAGAGGCCGCGCGCGGCCAGCTTAAGGATTTTGTTGAGCAGTACCTGGGCGACTACAAGGCGCGGCGGGACTTTCCCGCAGAGCCCGGCACCAGCGGCCTGTCCGCGGCGCTGTCGGCGGGCACGCTGGCGCCGCTGGACGCCTACCTGGCGGCGCGGCCGGCGTTGCAGGACGCCAGCGCCCGTGAAGGCGCCGCCACCTGGATCGGTGAGTTGGCCTGGCGGGATTTTTACCGGCAGATCATGCACCGCTTCCCGTCGCTGGCCACCGGCGCGCCGTTCCGGCCCGAAACCGGGCTGCTGCAGTGGAGCGATAACGACGCGCATTTCCAGGCCTGGTGTGAAGGCCGCACCGGCTACCCGCTGGTGGACGCGGCCATGCGCCAGCTGGTGCAGACCGGCTGGATGCACAACCGCCTGCGCATGCTCACCGCCATGTTCCTGACCAAGCATTTGTTTATCGACTGGCGCAAAGGGGAGCGTTTTTTCATGGCGCATCTGGTGGACGGTGATTTCGCCGCCAACAACGGCGGCTGGCAGTGGAGCGCCTCCACCGGCACCGACGCCGCGCCGTACTTCCGTGTCTTCAGCCCGATACGGCAGAGCCACCGGTTTGACCCCAAGGGGCGCTTTATCGCCCGCTACGTGCCGGAGCTGGCGACCGCCAACGACAAAACCATCCATGAACCCTGGAAGCAGCCTTTGATGACCCCGGATTACCCCACCACCATCGTCGCCCACCAGGGCGTCAAGCAACGGGTGGAGCGCGCGTTCCGCGCCGCCCGTGACGCCTGGAAACAGCAACACGGAGACGCCTCTTGAGCCAGCGCATCGCCATTGTCGGCGGCGGCGTCGCCGGTCTTACCGCCGCCTGGTATCTCAGCCGTGATCACCAGGTGGAGGTGTTCGAAGCCGAGCCCCGGCTGGGCGGCCACACCTTCACCGTGGACGTGCGCCGCGAGCACGGTGACTACGCCGTGGACATGGGGTTCATTGTGTTCAACGACCGCACCTACCCGCGCTTCGAGGCACTGCTGTCGGAGCTCGGCATCGGCCGCCAGCCCACCGCCATGGGGTTCGCGGTCACCGACGCTGAAACCGGCGTGGAATATTGCGGTGATGGCCTGAGCGGCTTTTTCGGGCGGCGCCGCAATCTGCTGGATCCCGGTCACTGGACGTTGCTGCGCGATATTCTGCGCTTCAACCGGGAGGCACCGGCCTTGCTGGACAGCGACGCCGGCGAGCAGCCGCTGGGCGCCTATCTGAACGAACAGGGTTATGGCGAACGTTTCCGGCGTCATTACATTCTGCCCATGGGCGGCGCCATCTGGTCCTGCTCCCTGGCGCAGATGGAGGCCTTCCCGGCTAAATTTTTCGTGCGGTTTTTTATCAATCACGGTTTGCTGGCATTGCGGAACCGGCCCCAGTGGTACGTGGTGCCGGGTGGCTCCAGCCGCTATGTGGAGGCGCTGCGTGACGCCTGCGGCGCCCGCTTTCACACCGCCACGCCGGTCACCGAAGTGCGCCGCGACAGCGAGGGCGTGACGGTGGGTACCGCCAACGGCAGCCACCGTTTCGATCAGGTGGTGATGGCCTGCCACAGTGATCAGACCCTGGCGCTGCTGGCCGACGCCGACCCGCGCGAGCGGGACTGTCTGGCGGACCTGCGCTACCAGGCCAACGATGTGGTACTGCACACTGACACAGCGATGCTGCCCAAGCGCCGCCGGGTGTGGTCGAGCTGGAACGCCTTGCTGGGCCGCACCGACGACGCGGAGCCGGTACAGGTGACCTACAACATGAACATTCTGCAGGGCTTTCAGGCGCCGGAAACCTTCTGTGTGACGCTTAACGCCGGCGACCGCATCCGCCCGGAAACGGTGATCCGCCGTGAGGTGTTTTACCATCCGCTGTTCACCACCGAAGGCCTGCTTGCCCGCGAGCGCCTGCTGGCCGGTAACGGCGATAACCGCACCTGGTTCTGCGGCGCCTGGTGCCGCAACGGCTTCCATGAAGACGGCGTGGTCTCGGCATTGGATGTGGTGGAAGGAATCGGCGCCCGCGCCCCGGGAGCGGCGCTGTGATTCCCCGTTTCGCACTCGCCACCGGCCAGGTCTGGCATCAGCGCCATACGCCCATGCGGCATGCCTTCCGGTATCCGCTGTGGCTGGTGTGGTGCGATGTGGACGCGCCGGACCAGATGCTGGCCCGCCAGCGTTTCTGGGGCCGTCGCTGGCGCCCGGTGACGTTCCGCGACCGGGATTTCATCGACGCGGATCCCCGGCCGCTGGGCGACAAGGTGCGCGACCGGGCCGCCGACGCCGGCCTGGACTGGGGCGCTGGCCGGGTGTTCATGCTCGGCCAGTGGCGCACCTTCGGCATGCTGTTCAACCCCCTGGTGTTGTACTTCCACTTTCCGGACGGCGCCGACCGGCCGGCGTCGATGCTGGCGGAGGTGCGCAACACCCCCTGGCAGGAACGTCATATCTACGCCCTGACCCTGAGCCAGGGGCCGGGACCGCAAACCGTGGCCCATGAAAAGACCTTCCATGTGTCGCCCTTTCTGCCGCTGGGACTGCGCTATCACTGGCATCTTCACGCCTTATTTCCCGATCTGCGCCTAACGTTGGAGGACCGGGACGGCGATCAGCTGGTTTTCGCCGCCGGCCTGAAAATGCACATGGCGGAAGCCAACGCGCCCGCCATGGCACGGGTGATCCGCCGCTTCGGCGCGCAGAGCGTGAAAACGGTGGCTGGTATTTACTGGCAGGCCTGGAAACTTTGGCGCAAGGGCGCCCGGTTCCATGCCCACCCGGGTAAAGATGAGCAAGGTAATGGGGAGAACACTCATGATGGACGGTGATAAGGCGTTGGTCAGTCAGCGCCCGTCCTGGTCACAAAGCCTGGCCCGGCGGCTGGTGCAGGGACACCTGGCGAAAATGCCCAAAGGCGGCGTGGTATTGCATGAGCCCGACGGCGAGACGGTGTCCATCGGCGATGCGGCGGCGGAAGGTGCCGCGGAGATCCGCATCCATGATTGGGACAGCTACCGGCAGATGATGACCGGCGGCGCCCTGGGTGCCGCCGAAGCCTATATGGACGGGGCCTGGGACAGCCCGGACCTGGTCGCCGTGGTGCGTTTCTTCGCTGCCAATGTGGAAGCCATGCAAGCGCTGGAAGGCGCCGCCGCCTGGCTGGCCAAGCCGGCGCTCAAGGCGCTGCACGCCATGAACCGCAACTCCTTGAACGGGTCGCGCCGTAACATCGCCGCGCACTACGATTTGGGCAATGATTTCTTTGCCCTGTTCCTGGACCGGCACATGATGTATTCCAGTGCCATCTACCCGAGCCCGGAAGCGGACCTGGAGACCGCCGCCACCCATAAACTGGATCTGATCTGCCAGCGCCTGCGCCTGGCCCCGGATATGGAAGTGCTGGAAATCGGCACCGGCTGGGGAGGCCTGGCCCTGCACGCGGCCCGCCATTACGGGGTGCGCGTGACCACCACCACAATCTCTCGGGAACAGGCCCGTTTCGCCCGCGAGCAGGTCCGCGAGGCCGGATTGTCCGACCGTATCCAGGTGCTTGAGCAGGACTACCGGGAATTGCGGGGCCGCTACGACCGCATCGTTTCCGTGGAGATGATCGAAGCGGTGGGCCATCAGTTCTTGGACGAGTACTTCCGGGTCCTCAATCAGCGTCTCAAGCCGGAAGGGTTGCTGCTGCTGCAGGCGATCACCGTGCCGGACCAGCGCTTCGAATACGCCCGCGACAACGTGGACTTTATCAAACGCTATATTTTCCCCGGCGGCTTCCTGCCCTCAGTGACGGTGATGTGTCAGGCGCTGCGTAAAAACACCACGATGATGCCGGTGGGCCTCGAGGATATCGGCGCCCATTATGCAAAAACCATTGAGGAGTGGCGGGCCCGTTTTATCAGTGCTTTGCCGCGAATTCGTGAACTGGGCTTCGATGAACGCTTCTGCAGAATGTGGGATTATTACCTGTGTTACTGCCAGGGCGCCTTCATGGAGCGTGCCATCAGCACCGTGCATTTGCTTGCCGCGGGCCCCGATTACCGGGAGGCGTCCATATAGGACGAGGAGGCTGTCGCTTTTGGTCATGGTCAGCGTCCTGCTAAGACCAATATGGTATGATCCCCACACCGAGACCAAGATGGTATCCTGAACAGCAGGTGCCCTTAAGCGATTGATAAGTCCCCTTATCCTGGGGTGGTGACGCCGTATGACAGCACAGGCCCAAGAGATCGTGCGCGCCCATTTGGCGGGCGCTAACGAGCAGACCGAACTCACCGACGATCAGCGTTCACTGTACCGTCAGCGCATTAAAGAACGGTTACAGGCCCGCGACGCCGTGATGGTGGCCCACTATTACACCGACCCCGAGATCCAGGCTCTCGCCGAGGAGACCGGCGGCTGCGTGGCCGACTCCCTGGAAATGGCCCGTTTCGGTCGCGACCACCCGGCCAGTACCCTGATCGTGGCCGGTGTGCGCTTCATGGGCGAGACCGCCAAGATCCTGAGCCCGGAGAAACGGGTTTTCATGCCGACCCTGGAAGCCACCTGTTCCCTGGATATCGGCTGCCCGGAGGATGAGTTCGCGGCGTTCTGCGATCAGCATCCGGACCGCACCGTGGTGGTGTACGCCAACACCTCGGCGGCGGTGAAGGCGCGCGCCGACTGGGTGGTGACGTCCTCCATCGCGGTGGAGCTGATCGAATACCTGGATCAGCGCAACGAGAAAATCTTGTGGGCGCCGGATAAGCACTTGGGCAACTATGTGCGCAGTAAAACCGGCGCCGACGTGCTGTGCTGGGACGGTGCCTGCATCGTTCACGAAGAGTTCAAGGCCCAGGGTCTGGAAGACCTGAAGGCGGCCTATCCGGGCTCGGCGGTGCTGGTGCACCCGGAATCCCCGGCGTCGGTGGTGGAGATGGCGGATGTGGTCGGTTCCACGTCGCAGCTGATCAAAGCCGCCCAGGACATGGACAACCAGACCTTTATCGTCGCCACCGACAAGGGCATCTTCTACAAGATGCAGCAGCTGGCGCCGCACAAGACCTTCGTGGAAGCGCCCACCGCCGGCAGCGGCGCGGCCTGCCGCAGTTGTGCCCACTGCCCCTGGATGGCCATGAACGGCCTGGAAAACACCCTGGCGGTGCTGGAAGACGACAACGGCTGCGGCCAGGAAATCTTCGTCGACCCGACACTGGCGGCCAAGGCCATGAAACCGCTGGACCGCATGCTCGAGTTCGGTGCCCGCCTCAAGCCCTGATTCGCCGGGGGCGCCGGTTCTGGCGCCCCTAGAATTCCTCCGATGACAGCCGCTCCATTTCGCCCATGCGCGCATTCAGTTTGCTGCGCAGGGCGAACTGGCCGTCCGCCTCGTCCAGGGCGAAACGCATCTGCCGCAGGGCGGCCTGGTCCTGACCACTGAGGAACAGCACCTCCGCCCGGGCGCGGTGGGCGCGGGCGTTCTGGTCGCTGTTGCCCCAGGCGTCGGCGGCCAGCGACCACAGCATCGGGTCGTTGGGGCGCTGCAACAGCAGCGGTTCCAGCAGCGGCGCCGCCTGCTCCGGTTGCTTGCTTAACAGGTAGGCGCGGGCGGTCATCACCGAGGCGGCGTAGTCCTTGGGGTTGATGGTGAGCACGTCCTTGCCCCGTTCGATGACGGCGGGGTAGCGGCCCTGATCCATGTCCACTTCCATCAGACCCAATTGAAACCAGATCTGGTCCGGGTGCGCCTCCATCAGCTCGGTGAGGGTACCGCGGGCGGCGTCGTAACGGTCCTGTTTCAGGTCGGTGAGGGCGAGCCCGTAGCGCGCGGCCTGCTTCTGGATGCCGTTGTCGCTCTCCAGGCGCCGCCCGAAATAGTCCCGGGCGCGTTCCTGGCCGTCGAAATAACGGGCCTGGATGCGCGCCCGCACCAGTTCGAAGGACGGCGAAGGATTCTCCGGCGGCGCGCTCAGTGAGCGCGCCCGCGCCCGGGAATCCGCGACCCGCTCGGCGGTGAGCGGGTGGGTGAGCAAAAACTCCGGCGGGTCGCCGGAATAGCGTTGCTGTTCCAGCATGCGTTCGAAGAAGCGCGGCATGGCGGTGGGATCCATGCCGGCGGCGGCGAGAATCTGCATCCCCACCCGGTCCGCTTCGTATTCGTTGTGGCGGGAGTAGGCCAGTTGCGCCTGGATCGACGCCGCCTGGGTGGCGGCGATGCCCGCCATGCCGGCGTCGCCGCTGCCGGCGATGGCCAAGGCGATGCTCGCCAGCATGGCGGCCAGCACCGCCGGCCCGCGCCGCTTGGAGTCCATATAGCGGCGGGTGAAGTGGCGCTGGCTGACGTGGGCGATTTCGTGGGCGACCACACTGGCCACCTCGTCTTCGCTGGCGGCGTTCAGGAACAGGCCGGCATTGAGGCCGATCACCCCGCCGGGCACCGCGAAGGCGTTGATGGCGGCGCTGTTGATCACCACGATGGCGAGGTCGGGTTCGTTGAGCTCGCTGAAGGACGCCAGCCGGTAGACCAGATGTTCCACGTACTCCTGGACCAGCGGGTCTTCCATGATCGGTGTCTGGCCACGAAGATCGCGCAGCCAGCCGCGCCCGAGCCGGTATTCCTGCTCGGCGGAAATGATCGCCACGGTGGGGTCGCCGAGCTCCGGCAGATCCTGTTGTTGGGCCTGGCCCAGGCCCGCGCCCAGGCACAGCACGGCCACCAGGGCGAAGCGCGCGGCGGCGATCAAAATGGACTCTCCTTAGCGATCCGCATTTTTCGTGTCACCATGATTCTGTCGCGACGAGGTGTCTCTGATAATGCTGTCATGTGCCCTATAATGACCGCCCCTGCGAACGGATCACACCATGGATATCAAATATCTGGATGCCCGCGGTCTGAATTGCCCGCTGCCTTTGCTCAAGACCCGGCAGGCGCTGCGTACCCTGCAGGCCGGTGCCTTGCTGGAGGTCACGGCCACCGACGCCGGATCAGCGCGGGACATCCCGGAATATCTTCGACAGTCTTCCCATGAGCTGGTTCGCCGTGAGCAGGACGAGCGGGAATTCCGCTTTCTTATTCGTTGTGGCGACTAGGCCCGAGGTTCCCTGATGCTGAATGTGCTTAAAGGCTGGTTCAATGCCTGGTTTTCCGACGAGGAAGCGGTGTACCTGCTGTTTCTGCTGCTGGCGGGCTTCGCCGTGGTGCTTTTGTTCGGAGGCATTCTGGCGCCGGTGCTGGCGGCGCTCGTAGTGGCCTATTTGATGCAGGGGCTGGTCACCGCCCTGAACCGTTACCGGGTGCCGCCGGTACTTTCCGTGAACCTGGTCTTTATCGTGTTTCTGACCGCCCTGGTGGCGGTGCTGGTGGTGCTGATGCCACTGTTATGGCGCCAGACCGTGCTGCTGGTCCGTGATCAGCTGCCGGATATTCTGCGCACCACCGAGACCTGGCTGCGCAGCCTGCCGGAGCGCTACCCGGAAATGATTTCCATGGAGCAGGTGAACACCCTGGTGACCATCGCCCAGCGGGAGCTGGCCCAGCTGGGCCAGTCGGTGCTTACCCTGTCGCTGTCCTCGATTCCCAACATGCTGGAAATCCTGGTGTTTCTGGTGTTGCTGCCACTGCTGGTGTTCTTCTTCCTCAAGGACCGTGAAAAGCTGGTGGGCTGGGTGCTGGGGTTTCTGCCGGAGCGGCGGCGTATTCTGTCCCACGTCTGGCAAGAGATGGACCAGCAGATCGCCAACTATGTGCGCGGCAAGGCGGTGGAGATCCTGCTGGTGGGGTCGGTGACCTTCCTGGCGTTCCTCCTGCTGGGCCTGAACTACGCGGTGCTGCTTGCGGTGCTGGTGGGGCTGTCGGTGCTGATCCCCTACATCGGCGCCACCATCGTCACCGTGCCGGTGGCGGCGGTGGCCTACCTGCAATTCGGCTGGGGCGGCGACTTCGCCCTGGTGATGGTGATCTACGGGGTGATTCAGTTTATCGACGGCAATATCCTGGTGCCGCTGCTGTTCTCCGAGGCGGTCAATCTGCACCCGGTGGCGATCATCACCGCGATTCTGTTCTTCGGCGGCGTGTGGGGCTTCTGGGGCATTTTCTTCGCGATTCCGCTGGCCACGCTGCTTAAAGCGGTGATTAACGCGTGGCCGAGGCGGGGTGAGGATTGGCGGTTGCCGGCTGGGGAGCCGACAGGGGAGTAAATTCAGAGGCCGTGGACGGCGTCGAGGACGTCCTCGGCGTGGCCTTTGACTTTCACCTTGCGCCAGATGTCGCGCACCACGCCGTCCTCGTCGATCAGGAAGGTGCTGCGTTCAATGCCCTCGAATTCCTTGCCGTACATCTTTTTCAGCTTGATCACATCGAACAGGCGGCAGACGGTTTCGTCCTCGTCGCTGATCAGTTCGAACGGGAACTCTTGCTTCGCCTTGAAGTTCTCGTGGCGGCGCAGGGAGTCCTTGGAGACGCCCAGTATCTCGCAATTGGCTTCCTGGAAGTTGGGGTACAGGTCGCGGAAGTTCTGGCCTTCCGTGGTGCAGCCCGGGGTGCTGTCCTTGGGGTAGAAATAGAGCACCACTTTCTTGCCCTTCAGCGCCGACAGGGTGAGGGTGGTGTCGCTGGTGGCCGGGGCGCTGAAGTCCGGCGCCGGCTGTCCTTCTTTGATTGTCATGCGGGTCTCCTGCTACTGCCTTGTCGCGGCCTCGGGGCCGCCAGCGGCACAGCTTACCGGGCCGGGCAACGCTTGTCCGCCCTTCGGGCGGGGTTTACCATAGCGCTCCATTAATCAAGGCGTCGAAAGCGTTAAAGAGGAAGCGGCATGATTCGCGGCAGCATCGTGGCAATGGTAACCCCCATGCGCGAAGACGGATCGGTGGACTGGGAACGTCTGCGCGGTCTGGTCAACTGGCATGTGGAGCAGGGCACCCATGGAATCGTGGCGGTGGGCACCACCGGTGAATCCGCCACCCTGGGCTTCGAGGAACACGACAGCGTGGTCCGCGAGATCGTGGCGGTGGCCGACAAACGGATTCCGGTGATCGCCGGTACCGGGGCCAACAGCACCGAGGAAGCCATTCGTCTTACCCGCGACGCCAAGCGTGACGGCGCCGACGCCTGCCTGCTGGTGACGCCGTACTACAACAAACCGCCCCAGGAAGGCCTCTATCAGCACTTTCTGGCCGTGGCCCGGGCGGTGGATATTCCGCAGATTCTCTATAACGTGCCCGGCCGCACCGCCTGCGATCTGCTGCCGGAAACCGTGGAGCGTCTCGCCAAGGTGCCGAACATCGTCGGCATCAAGGAAGCCACCGGCAACCTGGAGCGCGCCCGCGAAATCCGCGAGCGCTGCGGCGACGATTTCCTTATCTATTCCGGCGACGACGCCACCGCCCTGGAGCTGATTCTGGCCGGCGGCGACGGCGACATCTCGGTGACCGCCAATGTGGCGCCGGCGAAGATGGCCGCGATGTGTCAGGCGGCGGTGGACGGCGACGTGGACCGTGCCCGCAGCCTGAATGCGGAACTGGAACCCCTCCACCGTGATCTATTTCTGGAAGCCAACCCGATTCCGGTGAAATGGGCCCTGTATGAAATGGGTCTGATCGACAACGGCATCCGTTTGCCGCTGGTTCATTTGTCGGAGGCCGCCCAGCCACGCTTGCGCGAAACGCTGCGTAGCTGCGGTCTCCTGGAGGGATAATGCATCGTAGTTTGATTGTTGCCGGCGCCGCGGCGCTGAGCCTGGCCGGTTGCGGCCTGATTCCGGATAACAGCCTGCGCTACCGGGAAGCACAAGTGCTGGAGCCGATGACGGTGCCCGGGGATATGGTGTTCATTGGCGCGGAGCCGCTCTACGCGGTGCCGCAGATGGAGCGCCGCCTGCAGGGTAAAGGCGAGGGCGAGGACAAATTCAAAGCGCCCCGCCCGCCGCAACTGGTGGCCGCGCCCGGCGAAGCCGAGGACGACCAGGAGGATACGCCGGTAGCCGCGCCCGCCGACACCGGCCAGCCGGTGCTGGCCAAGGACGGCAGCGGCTATCCGATCATCATGATGCCGACCAGCTTCGCCTGGGCCTGGGAGAAGGTCACCGAGGCGCTCACCCAGACCGACCTGCGCGTCACCGACCGCAACCGGGACCAGGGCGTGTTTTTCCTCACCGTGCCCGAGCGTTATCAGCTGCAGCCGCCCCAGGCGCGCCTGAAATTGAGCCACACCACCAATGGTATCCAGGTGGCGGTGCTCAACGAGGAAGGTACGGCGCTGGCCGAAAAAGCATCGGGCCTGGCGATTCTGGAAAGCATCAACGGCGAATTGTGAACCGGGCTCCGGCCGCCGGCCGGGCCGTATAGGGGAGAGCGTTCTTGCGGCTGGCGTCCCTGGGCAGTGGCAGTAAAGGCAATGGCACCCTGGTGTGCGCCGGCGATCTGCTGGTGCTGGTGGATTGCGGTTTTTCCCTGCGGGAAACGGAACGCCGGCTCGAGGCCCTGGGGCTCAGCGCCAGGGACCTGGCCGCGCTGCTGGTGACCCACGAGCACGGCGACCACGTGCGCGGCGCCGGCGCCCTGGCGCGCAAGTACAAAACCCCTCTGTACAGCACCTTCGGCACCGCCCGCGCGGTGACCGGCAAGGCGGCCGGTTTCCACGGCGCCGACTGGCGTGAAGTGCGGCCGGGCCGGGCCTTCGAGCTGGCGGATATGACGGTGACGCCGGTGACCGTGCCCCATGACGCCCTGGAGCCCTGCCAGTACCGCTTCAGCTGGCGGCAACGGGAACTGGGCGTGCTCACCGATCTGGGCTCACTGACGCCCCATGTGGTGGCGGCCTATCGCGAATGCGACGCCCTGGTGCTGGAGTGCAACCACGAGCCGGAGCTGCTCGCCGCCGGCCCGTATCCGGCGTCCCTGAAACGGCGGGTGGGTGGTAATCTGGGGCACCTGAGCAACCAGCAGGCGGCCACCTTGTTGGGCCACTGCAACGTGGACCGGCTTCAGCATCTGGTGCTGTCGCACCTTAGCGAGCAGAACAATACGCCGGATCACGCCCTGGGCTGGATTCACCAGGCGGTGGAAGCGGGCCGCGAGCGTATCCGCGTGGCCAGCCAGGAGCAGGGCTTCGGCTGGCTCGACATTCACTAAGACGCCCCGGCGGCGAGCGCGCGGGGTTCTCAAACTAACGCAGGTAGGTCATGGAAAAGCGCGACGAACTCTATGCGGGTAAAGCCAAGTCCGTATTCACCACCGACGATCCGGAGCGGCTGGTGATCGTGTTCCGCAACGACACTTCCGCCTTCGACGGCAAGAAGAAAGAAGCGCTGGATCGCAAGGGCGCGGTGAACAACCAGTTCAACGCGGCGATCATGGAAATGCTGCGTGACGCGGGCATCCCCACCCACTTCGAGAAGCTGCTCAGCGCCAACGAATCGCTGGTCAAGAAGCTGGACATGATCCCGGTGGAATGCGTGGTGCGTAACATCGCCGCCGGCTCCATCGTGCGCCGCCTGGGCGTGGAAGAGGGCAAGGAGCTGACGCCGCCCACCTTCGAGCTGTTCCTCAAGGACGACGCCCTCGGCGACCCGATGATCAACGAGTACCACGTGCGCAGCTTCGGCTGGGCGAAGCCCGAGCACATCGAGAAAATGAAAGAACTGACCTTCAAGGTCAACGATGTGCTCAAGAAGCGCTTCCTGGACGCCAACATGCTGCTGGTGGACTACAAGCTGGAATTCGGCCTGTTCCACGGCGAGGTGGTGCTCGGTGACGAGTTCTCCCCGGACGGCTGCCGGCTGTGGGACAAGGACACCCGCGAGAAGATGGACAAGGACCGCTTCCGCCAGGACCTGGGCAATGTGATCGAAGCCTACGAGGAAGTAGGGCGCCGCCTGGGCATGACCTTCCAGCAATAACTCTGGAAATTACGGCGGTTTACGGAGAGGCTGTGGAGACCCGCAGCCCTTCGGAGGACCGCCATGTTCCGCATTCGCACCTATAACCAGATCGCCCTGCGCGGCCTGGAACGTTTCCCCCGCGACCGTTTCGAGGTCGCCAGCGAATTGTCCGAACCGGACGCCCTGTTGCTGCGCAGCCACCCTCTTGGCGGCGCTGACATCCCCCCGACCGTGAAAGCCGTGGCCCGCGCCGGCGCCGGCGTCAATAACATCGACGTGGCCCACTGCAGCGCCCAGGGCATTCCGGTGTTCAACACCCCCGGCGCCAACGCCAACGCCGTGAAAGAGCTGGTGGTGGCCGGGCTGCTGCTGGCCTCGCGCCACCTGCGTGACGGGCTGGACTGGGTGGCCGGGCTGCGCGCCGACAGCGAAGCGGACCTGCACCGTCAGGTGGAAGAGGGCAAGAAGCACTTCCAGGGCCGTGAGCTGCGTGGCCGTACCCTGGGTGTAGTGGGGCTGGGCGCGATCGGCTCACGGGTGGCGCACACCGCCTTGTCCCTGGATATGAACGTGATCGGCTATGACCCGGCACTGAGCGTGGACGCCGCCTGGCGTTTGCCCAGCCAGGTGGCGCCCATGGCCAGCCTGGAAGCGCTGCTCGCCCGGGCGGATTACGTCACCCTGCATCTGCCGCTGCTGGACGCCACCCGGGATCTGATCGGCGCCGCTCAGCTGGCGCCGATGAAGGAAGACGCGGTGCTGCTCAACTTCGCCCGCCAGGGCATCGTCGATGACGCGGCGGTGGCCGAGGCCCTGCGCGCCGGCAAGTTGCGCGGCTTCGTCACCGATTTCCCCAGCCTGGCATTGACCGGTGTGCCCGGGGTGCTGGCGCTGCCCCATTTAGGGGCCAGCACCGGCGAGTCCGAAGAGAATTGCGCGGTGATGGCCGCCGACGCGCTCACCGATTTCCTGGAAAACGGCAATATCCGCCACTCGGTGAACTTCCCCGATCTGATCCTCGAGCCGGGCCCCGGCGTGCGCCTGGCGGTGACCAACCGCAACATCCCCAAGATGCTCGGCCAGGTGCTGTCGGTGCTGGCGGACGCTGACATCAACGTGATCGACATGCTCAACAAAAGCCGGGACCAACTGGCCTATAACCTGCTGGACCTGGCGGAGGAACCGAACGCCACGGCGATGGCGGCGATCCGCGCGCTGGAAGGCGTGATCAATGCGCGCCTGGTGCGTGCTTGAATGGCCCTGGAGGTGTCAGCCATTTCGCACCACAACGGCCTCAGCGGTCTGTGACAGCACTGTGAAGGGGCATTCGGAGGTGTGTAGTTTTGCACAGCGGACGAGGATTGCTCATTTCACTTTTAGCAAGCACTCGTAACCGCTTGATTTGCGAAGGAAAGGTTTGTAACTGATTGATTTTATTGAAATTAATAATATGGATATTTTTTCGTCATTTAGGGGTCATCGGCGTGATCATGGGCCCTGGGGACAGTTCCTGACAGACTATGCACAGAGTTATCCACAGAATCTGTGAGTAACTTTTTCGTGAGGATTTTCTTACAGGCTCGCTTATTGGGTCTGCAAGCCGATAGCGTTCATAAACAACCGCATTAACCAGGCCACGCCTGCCAGCGTCAGAACACTGGCCACCCAGATCAGCACCAGCCAGCCCAGCCGCTTGCGCAACGGGGCGTTGGCGCCGTTCTGGTCCCGGGTTTCACGACCTTGCATGCTTGCTCCTGAACGCTTTAGTGGTAGCCGTCGCCGGGGCGCACCTTGCCCCGGAACACGTAGTAGGCGAACGCCGTGTACATCAGAATGAAGGGGATGATCAGCAACGCGCCCACCAGGGCGAAGCCCAGACTCTGGGGCGGGGCGGCCGCTTCCCAGATGGAAATGTCCGGCGGCAGAATGTTCGGCCAGCCGCTGATCGCCAGCCCGGCGTAACCCAGGAACATCAACAGCAGCGCCAGCAGGAAGGGCGCCACCGGCCGTCCTCGGGCCAGCGCTCGCTGCATCAGCAGGGCGGCGCCCAGCACCAGCAGCGGCACCGGCGAGAACCAGACAATATTGGGGAAGCTGAACCAGCGCTCGGCGATCACCGGATCGCGCAGCGGCGTCCACAGGCTGATCACGGCGATGGCGGCGAGCAATATCCACATCAGCGGCCGGGTCAGGTGGAACATGCGGAACTGCAGCTCGCCCTCGGTTTTCATGATCAGCCAGGTGCTGCCGAGCAGCGCGTAGGCGAACACCAGGGCGACCCCGGTAAACAGCGGGAAGGGGGCGATCCAGTCCAGCGGGCCGCCCGGGTAGGCGCCGTTCTCCACCGGCAGGCCGCTGATGTAAGCGCCCAGAACCACGCCCTGGAAAAAGGTGGCGGTGAAGGAGCCGCCGATAAAGGCTTTGTCCCAGATATGGCGCTCATGGTCGCGGGCCTTGAAGCGGAACTCGAACGCGATGCCACGGAAGATCAGCCCCAGCAACATGAAAATCAGTGGTAGATAGAGCGCCGTGAGCACCACCGAATAGACCAGCGGAAAGGCGGCCAGCAAGCCCGCGCCGCCCAGCACCAGCCAGGTTTCGTTGCCGTCCCAGACCGGCGCCACCGTGTTCATCGCCACATCCCGGTGCTGACGGTCGGGAATAAAGGGATAAAGGATACCGATGCCCAGGTCGAAGCCGTCCATCAGCACGTACATCATGACGCCGAAACCGATAATCAGCGCCCAGATAAGAGGCAGATCAATACCCATGGCTCAGCGTCCTCCGTCCGTGTCGTCGTCATCGTCCAGGTCTTCCTCCACCGCCGACAGCGGGCGCATGGCGTGCCGCTGCTGCCCCGGTCCGCCGGAGGTTTCCCGGGCGCCTTCTTCCAGTTGCGGCCCCTTGCGCACCAGCCTCAGCGTGTAGGCCACGCCGGCGCCGAACACGAACAGGTAGACCACCACGAACAGGGCCAGGGACACGCCCAGGGTGGCGGTGGAATGCGCCGACACCGCGTCTTCGGTGCGCATCAGCCCGTACACCACCCAGGGCTGGCGGCCGATTTCCGTGGTGTACCAGCCGGCCAGAATGGCGATCAGGCCGGCCGGGCCCATCAGCAGCGCGAAGTGCAGGAACCAGCGGCTGTTATAGAGGCGCCCCCGCCAGCGCTGCAGCAGGCTCAGGCCGCCGAGCAGAATCATCAGCAGCCCCAGACCCACCATGATGCGGAACGACCAGAACACGATCAGCGCATTGGGGCGGTCCTCGGGCGCGAATTCCTTCAGACCCGGAATGGTGCCTTCCCAGCTGTGGGTGAGGATCAGACTGCCCAGATGAGGAATCGACACCGCGAAGCGGGTGCGTTCTTCTTCCATATCCGGCCAGCCGAACAGGACCAGCGGCAGGCCCTCGCCGTCGGCGGCCTCATCGCCGCCCCAGTGGCCTTCCATAGCGGCCACCTTGGCGGGCTGGTGCTCCAGGGTGTTGAGCCCGTGGAAATCGCCGATCACCGCCTGCACCGGCGCCACCAGCACCATCATCCACATCGCCATGGAGAACATCTTGCGCACCGCCGGGTTGTCCCGGCCCCGCAACAGGTGCCAGGCCGCGGACGCGCCCACGAACAAGGCCGTGGCCAGGAACGCGGCCACCGACATATGCATCAGCCGGTAGGGGAAGGAGGGGTTGAAGATCACCGCCATCCAATCCACCGGCACCACCTGGCCGTTGATGATCTCGTGGCCCTGGGGCGTCTGCATCCAGCTGTTGGACGCCAGGATCCAGAAGGTGGAAATCAGCGTGCCGATGGCCACCACCACGGTGGAAAAGAAGTGCAGCCCGGGGCCCACCCGGTTCCAACCGAACAGCATCACGCCCAGGAAGCCGGCCTCTAGAAAGAAGGCGGTGAGCACTTCATAGGCCAGCAGCGGGCCGGTGATGCTGCCGGCGAATTCGGAAAAGAAGCTCCAATTGGTGCCGAACTGGTACGCCATCACCAGGCCGGAAACCACGCCCATGCCGAAGTTGACCGCGAAGATCTTCACCCAGAAATGGTAGAGGTCCCGGTACAGCGTGTTCTTGGTGTACAGCCACAGCCCTTCCAGCACCGCCAGGTAACTGGCCAGGCCAATGGTGATGGCGGGGAAGATGATGTGAAACGAAATCGTGAACGCGAACTGGGTGCGCGCCAGGTCCAGGGCCAGGGTCTCGGTCATCGGCGAAGCTCCTGAGTGATCCGGCGGCTCCGGGCGGGGCCGCTGTCATACCCGGTATGCTGCCGCATCAGGGGCGCCCGCACCAAGTGACAAAAGGTCCTACCCAGGTAGGTTACAGCCGGAGCATCGGAAAGGGCCGCCATGGCTGGGTGATCAGCTGCCGGGCGCTGAGGCTGAACAGCAGGGCGTGGAAGCCGGCGTTGGGAAAGCGCCGGTTGATCTCGCGCAGGCGCTCGCGGTCGACGCCGAAGCGCAGCAGCCCCAGGGAGACGTCGATCCAGTCGGCGCGGCGGAACGCTTCCACCAGGGTTTCAGCGGGGGCGTTGCTGCGGGTGAGTTTGTGGTGCTGGACGATCATGGCGTGGATTTCGTCGCTCCAGCTGTGCAGGCCGTGTTCATCCAGATAGTGGCAGGCGAGCCGGGCCGAGGGCGGCAGATAGTCGAAGGTGCCCGCCAGCCAGATGCCGGCATCGTGGAAGAAGCCGGCCAGCTCCAGCTTGCGCAGGTCGTCACCGGTGAGCGTGCGCTGCGCCGCCACCAGGTTGATCACCCGGTAAACGTGGTTCCGGTAGGGCGTTTGATCCCGCCCGAAGCGCTCCGCGTAGTGGTCGAACAGGCCGTCCAGTTCCGCCAGTTCGGTGATTAACCTTTTCATTACTGCCCTTGGCGTGTTGGCCGTCCGCAATCCCGATGTACCTGCCAATTAACCAGACCGGGCGGGCCTTGTCATGCCCGGTGCGGATTTTTTGCATTCGGTGACGGCTTGGTCGCCCTGCTGGATTGTTTTATAGTCGGACAAAGTGATTTTCACCGTCTTCCATTCGCCAGCGGACGCAGGCCAACGTGACCTTTAAAGCCCGGGAAAGCCTTTCCGAACAAATCGCCGGCCATCTGGCCGCGCAGATCATTCGCGGTGACATGCTGGCCGGCGACCGGATTCAGGAGCTGCGCGTGGCCGGCGAGCTGGAAGTGAGCCGGGGGTCGGTGCGCGAGGCGCTGCTGATCCTGGAGCGGCGCCATCTGATCGACATCCTGCCGCGCCGGGGCGCGGTGGTGAAGGAAATGTCGGAAAGCCAGGTGCGCGGCCTTTATGAGCTGGTGCAGGTGCTGCTCGGGCTGGTGATCCGCAAGGCGATCAAGAATGTCCGCGAGGACGACCTGGACCCGATCATCGCGCTGATCCATGAATTGCAGGTGGCCGCCTCCGACCGGGATCTGGAGCGCTTCTTCGACCTCAGCTTCCAGTTCCTGGAGCACGCCTATCCGTTCGCCCGCAACGGCTTCGTCGAGGACGTTCTCACCGACCTGCATCCGGCGCTGCAGCGCACCTATTTCATGGCCCTGCACCTGGATAACGACGAGATGAAAGAGTGCCTGTCGTTCTTCAAGGCCCTGGTGGAGACCATCTTCCGCCGCGACGTGCGCTCCGCCCTGGAGATCATCCGCGAATTCGCCGAGCACCAATCCGAGCTGGTACAGGAATCGATTACCCGTGCCCGCCAGATCGAAGCGGCCTGGGGTGGTCGCCGCAAATAGCCACCACAGGTCCATAAGGGCTTGCCAGCGGCGTCCTGGCTGCCTAGAATTGCGCCCCTCTGCAGAACCGTAGCTCAGTTGGTTAGAGCGCTGCCTTGACATGGCAGAGGTCGGCGGTTCGAATCCGCCCGGTTCTACCAGTTTCGAGCCGCTCTTGAATTCAGCGCTTGGCCACCCCAGGTTTACGCAGACCAAGGGGTCGCCTAGAATGACCGGCTATATTCAAGAGCCGCTGAGGTGATGGCGGCCTCGTTCGATTAACCAGTTGGAGGTTCACGACATTAAGCGTGGAGGCAAAGGCCGCGAGCAGCGTGCCAGAATTAATCAGCAAATCCAGGCGACTCAGGTTCGACTGATCGACGTCGATGGCGAGCAGGTAGGCATCGTTCCCATAGAGGAGGCCATCGAGCAGGCCAGCGGCAAGCAACTGGATCTGGTGGAAATCTCCCCTGATGCGGAACCGCCCGTTTGTCGGATCATGGATTACGGCAAGCATCTGTTCGAACAAAAGCAGAAAGCCAAAGAGTCACGCAAGAAGACGCGTCAGACTCAGCTGAAGGAAATCAAATTCCGTCCCGGCACCGACTCCGGCGACTATGAGGTGAAATTGCGTAACCTCAAGCGCTTCCTCGAGGCCGGCGACAAGACCAAGGTCACCGTGCGTTTCCGCGGTCGCGAAATGGCTCACCAGGAGCTGGGTCGCGAACTGCTGGAGCGGGTGGAGGCCGACTTGGCGGAACACGGTTCCGTCGAGCAACGCCCGAACATGGAAGGGCGCCAGATGATCATGGTGCTCAGCCCGGGCAGCAAGAAGAAAAAGTAACCGGAACCCCGGTTGCTTTTGTTTTATTCACACAACTTGAGATAGGTACCATGCCCAAGATCAAGACAAACCGCGGGGCCGCAAAGCGTTTTAAAAAAACCGCCTCCGGTTTCAAGCGTAAGCAGGCATTCAAAAACCACATCCTGACGAAGAAGTCCGCCAAGACGATTCGTCATCTGCGCCCCAAGACCCAGGTACACGAGTCCGATGTGCCCCTGGTCAAGCGCATGATGCCCTACAGCTAAATCACCGGTTTTTGGAGGTCTGAACAATGGCTCGAGTTAAGCGTGGTGTGCAGGCGCGTCGCCGGCACAAGAAGATTCTCAAGCAAGCAAAAGGTTATTACGGGGCGCGTAGCCGCGTCTTCCGCGTGGCGGTACAGGCGGTCACCAAGGCCGGCCAGTACGCTTACCGTGACCGCAAGGTGCGCAAGCGTCAGTTCCGTCGTCTGTGGATCGTGCGGATCAACGCCGCCGCCCGTGTCAACGGCATGTCCTACAGCCGTATGATCGACGGCCTCAAGAAGGCGTCCATCGAGATCGACCGTAAAGTGCTGGCGGACCTGGCGGTTCGTGATCAGGCAGCGTTTGGTGCTTTGGCCGAGAAAGCCAAAGCGAGTCTCGCCGCCTGAGCTGACTGTCGGTTAGCCTACACGACAGCACTCCGAAACGGGGGAAGAGCTCGCGCTCTTCCCCTTTTTCGTTTTGGGAGCCCTGACTGGCGCTTCCGAAGCAAGGCATAGATAAAAACGGGAACGGGTAAATCGTATGATGGAGAACCTGGAAAGCCTGGTGGAGGCGGCGCTGGCGGCAGTGGCCGGGGCCGGTGACGCGCGCGCGTTGGACGACGTGCGGGTGCGTTACCTGGGTAAGAAGGGGGAGATCAGCGCGCTGCTGAAGAGCCTGGGCGGGTTGAGCGCGGAAGAGCGGCCCAAGGCCGGCGCGTTGATCAACGACGGCAAGCAGCGAGTGCAAACGGCCATTGATGAGCGCCGCCGCACGCTGGAAGAGGCCGCGCTCAACGAGCAGCTGAGCGCCGAGACCCTGGATGTGACCCTGCCCGGCCGGGGCGAACAGCCCGGGGCACTGCATCCGGTCACGCGCATGCGCCGGCGCATGGAAGACTTCTTCCTGCGGCTGGGCTTCGACATCGCCGAAGGCCCGGAAGTGGAAGACGACTTCCACAACTTCGAGGCGCTCAACATCCCCGCCCATCACCCGGCCCGGGCCATGCACGACACCTTCTATTTCGGTGACGGCCGCCTGCTGCGCACCCACACGTCGCCGGTGCAGGTGCGCGTGATGCAGAAGGGCGAGCCGCCGTTCCGCATCATCGCCCCCGGCCGTGTCTACCGTTGCGACTCGGATCTCACCCACACGCCCATGTTCCACCAGGTGGAAGGGCTGCTGGTGGACGAGAACATTACCTTCGCGGACCTGAAAGGCACCGTGGCGGCGTTTCTGAAGTTCGTGTTCGAGGTGGATGACCTGCCGGTGCGCTTCCGGCCCAGCTACTTCCCGTTCACCGAGCCCAGCGCCGAGGTGGACGTGGGCTGCATGACCTGTGGCGGTGACGGCTGCCGGGTGTGCTCGCACAGCGGCTGGCTGGAAATCATGGGCTGCGGCATGGTCCATCCCAAGGTGCTGGAGCACGGCGGCGTGGATGCCACCCGCTACAGCGGCTTCGCCTTCGGCATGGGCGTGGAGCGCCTCGCCATGCTGCGCTACGGCGTCAACGATCTGCGTCTGTTCTTCGAGAACGACGCGCGTTTTTTGTCGCAATTCGCCTAGGGGATTATAAAGAATGCGTTTCAATGAAGCCTGGTTGCGGGAATGGGTCAACCCGGACATCGATAGCGACACCCTGGCCCACCAACTGACCATGGCCGGCCTGGAAGTGGACGCCGTGGAACCGGCCGCACCGCCGTTCACCGGTGTGGTGGTGGGGCAGATCGTAAGCTGCCAGCCGCACCCGGACGCCGACAAGCTGCGCGTCTGTGAAGTCAGTGACGGCGAGAGCACCTTCCCGGTGGTGTGCGGCGCCCCCAACGCCCGCGAGGGCCTGAAAGCGCCGTTCGCCCGGGTCGGCGCGGAGCTGCCCGGCGACCTTAGGATCAAAAAAGCCAAGCTGCGCGGCGAGCCCTCCGAAGGCATGCTGTGCGGTGGCTCCGAGCTGGGCCTCGAAGACCGCATCGACGGTCTGCTGGAACTGCCGGAAGACGCCCCCGTGGGCACCGATATCCGCGACTACCTGTCTTTAAACGACACCGTCATCGAAGTGGACCTGACCCCCAACCGGGCCGACTGCCTGAGCGTGCGCGGCATCGCCCGGGAAGTGGGCGTGCTCAACCGCACCCCGCTTAACGAGCCCGCCATTGAGCCGGTGCCCGCCACCCTGGACGACCGCTTCCCGGTCACCCTGGACGACAGCGATGGCTGCCCGCGTTACCTGGGCCGGGTAATCCGCGGCATCAACGCCGCCGCCGAGACGCCGCTGTGGATGGTGGAGCGCCTGCGCCGCGCCGGCGTGCGCGCCATCGACCCGATTGTCGACGTGACCAACTATGTGTTGCTGGAACTGGGCCAACCGCTGCACGCCTTCGATCTGGCCAAACTGACCGGCGGCATCCGCGTGCGCCGCGCCCGGGCCGGCGAGACCCTGCAAAGCCTGGACGACCAGACCCTGGAGCTCAACGACGACACCCTGCTGATCGCCGACGACAACGGCCCCCTGGCCCTGGCCGGCATCATGGGCGGCCGCCCCAGCGCCGTCTCCGAAAGCACCCGCGACCTGTTCCTGGAGTGTGCCTTCTTCAGCCCGCTGGCCATCGTCGGCCGGGCGCGCCGCTACGGCCTGCACACCGACGCCTCGCACCGCTATGAGCGCGGTGTCGACCCGGCCCTGCAACAGCGCGCCCTGGAACGCGCCACCGCGCTGATCCTGGAGATCGCCGGCGGCGAAGCCGGCCCGCTGGACGAAACCCTGGCCGAGGACAAGCTGCCCGAGCCCGTCACCATCGAGCTGAGCGCCGAGCGCGTGACCCGCCTGCTGGGCGCGCCCCTGGACGACGCCAACATCGTCGACATTCTTGAGCGCCTGGGCATGGCGGCGACCGAAACCGGCGCCGGCCAGTGGTCGGTGCGCGCCCCCAGCTGGCGCTTCGACATGGCGATCCAGGAGGACCTGATCGAAGAACTGGCCCGCGTGCACGGCTACGAAAACCTGCCCAGCCGCGTGCCCGCCGGCACCCCCGCCGGCGACCCGGCCCCGGAGAAAGAACTGCCGCTGCGCCGCCTGGGCGACACCTTGCGCGACCGGGGTTATATGGAAGCCATCACCTACAGCTTCGTGGCGCCGGAACTGCAGGCCAAGGTGGACCCGGACCACGCCCCGCTGGCGCTGCTCAACCCGATCTCCGCCGATCTGGGCGTGATGCGCACCGGCCTGATCGCCGGCCTGCTGAGTGCCGCCGAGCGCAACGTCAACCGCCAGTGCAGCCGCCTGCGTCTGTTCGAGACCGGCCTGCGCTTCGTGCCCGGCCCGGACGGCCTGGTCCAGGAGCCGATGGTCGCCGGCCTGCTCTACGGCAGCGCCCAGCCCGCCCACTGGGAGGGCAAGCCGCGCCCGGTGGACTTCTACGACCTGAAAGGGGACGTTGAAGCGCTGCTGGCCCTGTCACAGCCGGACGCCTTCGCGTTCCAGCCGGGCAGCCACCCGGCGCTGCATCCCGGCCAATGCGCCGAAGTGACCCGTGACGGCCGCACCGTGGGCCACCTTGGCCGCCTGCACCCGCGCCTGGCCGCGGAGCTGGACCTGCCCAAGGGCCTGTACCTGTTCGAACTGGCCCTGGAGCCCCTGCGTCTCGGCCGTCTGCCGCACTTCGAGCCGGTCTCCGACCAGCCCCGCGTGCAGCGCGACCTGGCCTTCGTGGTCGACGCCGACGTGCCCGCCGGCGAGATGGTCGCCGCCGCCCACCAGGCCTGCGACGACCGCCTCCGCCAGGTGCATATTTTTGACCTCTACCAGGGCGACAACATCGAGGCCGGACGCAAAAGCCTGGCCCTGACCTTGACCTTCCAGGATCCTTCGCGCACTCTTAAGGATGCTCAGGTCAACGACCTGGTTGAAGCGGTAGTATCTCAGTTAAAACAACAGTTTAAGGCGACCCTCAGGGACTGAAGAAAGGGCCTGGATTGAGGCATTTCCAATGGCGTTGACCAAAGCAGACATGGCCGACCGGCTGTTCGAGGAGCTCGGTCTCAACAAGCGCGAAGCCAAGGAACTGGTGGAGATGTTCTTCGAGCAGATTCGAGACTCACTGGCCGAGAACCGGCCGGTGAAGCTCTCCGGATTCGGCAACTTCGACCTGCGCGACAAAAGCGAGCGCCCCGGCCGGAACCCGAAAACCGGGGAAGAGATCCCGATCTCCGCGCGCCGCGTGGTCACCTTCCGTCCCGGGCAAAAACTGAAACAGCGGGTGGAAGACTATGCTCGAACCCAGTCATAACGACGAACTGCCGGCGATCCCCGGCAAGCGCTACTTCACCATCGGTGAGGTCAGCGAGCTGTGCGACGTCAAGCCGCACGTGCTGCGCTACTGGGAGCAGGAATTCCCCCAGCTCAAGCCGGTAAAGCGGCGCGGCAACCGCCGCTACTACCAGCGCCAGGACGTGCTCACCATCCGCCAGATCCGGGGCCTGCTCTACGAGCAGGGCTTCACCATCGGCGGCGCCCGTCAGCAGCTCTCCGGCGACGCCAACGTGGAGCAGTCCACCCGCTACCACCAGATGATCAAGCAGATGATCGTCGAACTGGAAGACGTGCTGGACGTACTCAACGCGGACCGCATCAACAGCGTCCGCCATCCCTGAACCCGGCCTGCTCAACTCCTGAGCATCCGCGCCAACGGGTGCGGATTCCGGGTTCCATCCGACAGGGGAATCCGTTATGATTCCCGCCGCTTCGCCGCACTGAACCTTCCCCGGGCGGAGCCACACAATTTCGGGGCGTAGCGCAGCCTGGTAGCGCACTTGCATGGGGTGCAAGGGGTCGAAGGTTCGAATCCTTCCGTCCCGACCAAATAAAACAAGGGGTTAGGCGATTCACAGCCTAGCCCCTTTTTTGTTGTCTGCATTTTTGCCCCACTTTTTGCCCCACCGAATAATTGCTCGGCCTCGGAGTGGCACCCCGGTCGCGTAGAAGGCCCTTTTCCAAAGCGGGGCGCACCCGTGGAGCTCTATCTGTCCGAGGTGATTAAGGGCAGGGTGGTTTGTCGATTCCTGCAGCGGCGTGCTGAAGAGCATCCCTGGCCTGCGCGAGCCTAACGCCAGGCTCCTCCGCCGTACCCTCTACAACAACCCTGTGCGCGTCCTGGTGCATTCCCAGAGGGCGTCAAGGTGCACGGCTATGAGGAAGGGGGCCGGGAGTGGCTACAGCGGTGGGCGGATCACCTGGAAACGCTTCGGTAGATACTGGCTTTCAGTCTGTACTGTTGTCCGGGGGTGGAGGAGGGGTGCGTGGTAGGGAGGCCGAGGAGCGTCTACGCGCCTTTGGAATCCGGGATAGCTCGTCCTGGTACTCATCGCGTATCACGCTTGCTCTTTCCTCGACCAAACCTTCGAATGCTTCGCGCTCTTCTTGGGCCGCCTGGTCCGTTATTGTGAGGCCTTCTAGCTGAACCTCCACGTTTGCGGCCCGGTTGGTGAGCTGCGTGATAACACGCTGGTGTTGCTCAAGGCGCTGCTTCTGCAGCTCTTCTTTGTGTTCCGCTTCTTGACTCGCTTTCTGGCTCGCTTCTGCAAGGCGCCGGTCCATTTCGGCCCGGAAATCCCGGCTCATGCTGTTCTCTCGGCGCACGAGATCCTCAAGAGCTTCGCTGATGGTCATATTCTGATTTTTGGCAAGATGGCGCAGCAAAGGCCGTAGATCTTTTCTCATTCTTAAGTTGTAGGTGCTGAACTGCTTATCGTCCCGCCTTTTTTTCCACTGGTAGTACGCGGAGCGCATCCTCAGCTCCAGCATGAGGTATGGAGCGTGCGCAGGATCTTGTGGCATTTGGGTGGCCTGATCGCGCGCCGGCCACTCCGCTACCAGCCCGCTCAGACGCGATTGAAGTGACCGCCAGCCATTCGCTGGACCGACTATGTGGCCTCGCTGACCGAGATACTTGGTAGCCCATTCACAGTGCTCTTGGTCTTCGAACTTAAACCAGTCGAGCCACTCCCTCCCCATTGGATTTCCCCCACGTCTGTCTTAGATCTGAGATGTCCGAAATTATATTCTTGATTGTATTATTACACATCAACGATTAGAGTTGTGACGTGTTTTAATTCTATTTTTAATAGGTGTTAATTTTGGATGAAAGCGCGCTTGACGGCAAGCTGGGTGGCATGGCGTGGCTATTAACCACGGAAGATCCAGCGCTTTCACCAGAGGCTAGGTACTTACTGGTGCGAGTGTGGCTCATGTTCGGAACCTCTCCGGTGAGACTGAAAATTAAGCAGTTACAGGAGTTGTTCGGGATCAGCCGAAAGACATTTCTCGACGCCAGAGGCGAGCTGCTCGCGGATCCCAGGTCAGAGGAGCGAAGGCCGTGTTTGGTGACGCGCTATCAGGATGATTGGCCCGACTGGGGACCTGGTAAATTTACTCGGGGGCGTCCTGTGCGGGAGTTCCGTGTGGAGAGAGCGTTGGGGCAAAAGTTGGCGAGCATGCCGATTGATCGGGGCGCCGTTAGTCAGGCGAATAAAGTAGCTGCAGCTCTTCACTGCCGCGCGGTGCAGTTAGGTCAAAATACTGATTCGTTCGATGGGCGGGTGCAGGTTAAGGCTGAGGATCAGCTTCCTTCTCGCCTGGCCATTCCGGGCAAGCTTTTGTTAGCGATTCTGTGGAATTTGGCGGATAGACGAGGGGTGGTGATCGACGCTGGGCTTCGTCGGCTATCTCGGCTGGTGGGGATGTCTCCTTCCCGAGTCCGTAATCATCTTCACCGCCTGGAGCAGTTGGGGTTCTTCACGTTAAGGGTCCCTGGCCTGACCGGGCGCTTCGTCCCAGGAAAGGTGCCGAGTGCCCTGGTATTGAACAGCGCCGCCATCGGTTATCCAAAGTTAGCGACAGATACTCCCTCGACTGGCATCTTTCTGAACCTAGGCGAACTCAGTCCTGTGGCGTCCGTGCACCGGAAGTGCGATCGGATTTCGAACAAAAGGAGCGCCGCTGCTGTGAGCGGTAAGGTGAATGACGGTGACTCGGATCGATGGATCGAGGCGGAGGCTTCCGCTTATCCCGGTCTGGTACCACCGCATCAGGAGGAGGAAGAAGGCGAGGAGAAGCCTCCGCCCTTATATTCGGCATTCGCCGGCGAACCACGTCGTGCAGAGGTTCGAGAATATCTTCTATTCAAAGCTTGTGACTATGTGACGTGGCTGGTTAACGAGTATCCAACGGAGCTGCACGACGGGGAGAGAGGCGAGCGGAGTGAACCGGATGCGGCCGGGGCCCTCCTTGAAAGGGTAGAGCGCGAATTGTTGTCCAATGGTCAGTTACGAGAGAGGTATAAGGGAGCCAGGGTCTTATTGGCTCGCTGGTTCTGCATTCACGTCTGGCGGAGGGCCCGGGAGGTTATAGCGGTCATGGCTAAGAATGAGGAAGCGAGCCCGGAATCGGTGACCGAAAACATCGGTTCGCGTTATTCAGATATCCTCTTGATGCCGGTTAGGGGGAAGACCGTCCATTTTTTGACCTACGACTGCAGGGAGCAGACTGACCAGGCGGATGCGAAGAACCCAGCGTAAAGATTATGGGTAAGCGGATTAAATGGTTGATCTTACCTTTGCATGAGAGTGAGACAGACCGGCATCTCATCGGATTATCTGGTTGATGCTTCACCTACTGCTGGTGCATGTTTCCTTCGCTAATTCCAGCAAGAACCCCACACGCCTCAACTTCCCGGTCATCGTTGCAACTCGCTCTCAGTGAAACGAGTTGTTTCTCAAGCGCTTGCAGAGCGGTTATCTGCGACCGCACATGAGAGATGTGATCATCGAGCAAGGCGTTGACGGCGGTACAAGGCTGATGAGGGTCGTCCTGATAGCTCTGTAGTTCGTGAATCTCAGCCAGTGACAGGCCCAGGATTCTGCAGCGACGGATGAAGGCCAGCCCCTCACCATGCTTCTCGGTATAGACACGGTAACCGTTGTCCTGCCGATCAGGCGGCGGCAACAAGCCCTGCTGTTCATAGAAGCGGATCGTCTGTGTTTCGACCCCTACCAACTGCGCCAACTGACCAATGCGCATCAGCCTCCTCCCCAACGGATTCTTTACTCTATTGACCTTATAGTAGCTTTATAGTTTTAAATGGTACCACAACATTGTTCAAGTGGAGTCGTATCATGAGCAAATCCTGTGGTGGCGCCTGTGGCGGTGATGCAACGTCCGCAGCGGATACCGATATACAGGCCTCCTCCGAGGCGCCAGGGAGATGGGTCAGTGTTTATGCCGTGCCGAAGATGGACTGTCCATCAGAAGAACGAATGATTCGCCTAGCCCTGAACGGCTTTGAGGAGATTCGGGCGCTGTCCTTCGACTTGTCGAACCGCCGGCTGAAGGTCGTGCATGACGGCGAGGTCGAGCCCGTCACCTCGAAACTGAAGACCTTGGGGCTAGGCGCCTCGCTTCAGGAAACCGTCGCTGCAAATCCGGAGACCATCAAGGCCGCCGAGTTTTCGGCAGCTTCTGCTAAGCAAGAATCCGGGACCCTGCGCTGGTTGCTCGGCATCAATGCACTTCTGTTCGTGGTGGAAATGACTGCCGGTCTGATCGCCCAGTCCACCGGCCTGATTGGAGAATCCCTGGACAATTTTGCCGATGCGGCGGTGTACGGGCTTGCCCTTTATGCGGTTGGACATAGCGTGAAAATGCAGGTACGTGCCGCGCATCTTGCTGGTGTACTGCAACTGATCTTGGCTGTGGGCGTGCTCGTAGAGGTGGTGAGACGCTTTGTATTCGGTAGTGAGCCTGAATCGCTGGTGATGATGGCTATCGCATTCGTCGCATTGATTGCCAATACCAGTTGTCTGCTGCTCATATCCAAACATCGGGAAGGCGGGGCGCACATGAAGGCAAGCTGGATATTCTCGGCCAACGACGTGGTGATCAACCTGGGGGTCATCACCGCCGGCGCCCTGGTCGCGTGGACCGGTTCCAATTATCCGGATCTGATTATCGGCACCATCGCGGGGGGCATTGTACTTAACGGTGCCAGACGCATTTTGGCGTTGAAGGGTTAAATAATGCTCATTATTGGCAAAAAGCTCTCGCCGTATGCCCTATTGTCCATATCGGGCCTGCTGGCAGCGTCTGATCAGGCTGTAAAGTGGCTGGTGCAGCAATCAATGGCCTATGGCGAGTATGTTTCGGTGACCCCGTTCTTTAACTGGGTGCACCTATGGAACACCGGTGCCGCATTCAGTCTTTTTGCGAATGGTGGAGGCTGGCAGCGCTACTTATTTATCGGAATCGCGGTAGTGGTCTCGATTTTTCTGATCAAGCTGATCCTTGAAAATCGTCATAAAGGAGAAGCCATCGCTTACAGTCTTATCCTCGGTGGCGCCATGGGCAACCTGATTGACCGGGTCTTTCGCGGCTATGTTGTGGATTCCTTTGATTTCTATTGGCGAGACTGGCATTGGCCGGCCTTCAACCTGGCTGATATTGCAATTGTCCTCGGTGCCTTACTTTTCGTTTCCAGCAGCTTGTTGGGTAAAAAAGCAAACACCAATGCCGAGCCGGATGGATCTGACTGACACCTACGCCTATACAACACCATGACCGAACTTCCCGACAACATCCTTCACCTGCCGCAATACCAAGTACTGGGCTGCAAATCAACCGACGACGAAATGCACTTCCAGGTGGACGTGCCCGATCCCATCGCCTGCGAGGAATGCGGCGTGCAGGGTGAGTTCGTACGGTTCGGCAAGCGTGACGTTCCCTATCGTGATCTGCCCATCCACGGCAAGCGGGTCACTCTCTGGGTGGTCCGCCGCCGATACACCTGCCGGGCCTGCAAGACAACATTCAGGCCCCAGCTACCGGAGATGGTGGACGGATTCCGTATGACACTGCGGCTGCATGAGTACGTGGAGAAGGAATCCTTCAACCACCCCTACACCTTTGTGGCGGCACAGACCGGCCTGGACGAGAAGACGGTGCGCGACATCTTCAACGCCCGCGCCGAGTTCCTGGGGCGCTGGCACCGCTTCGAGACGCCCCGCATCCTGGGCATTGACGAGCTATACCTGAACAAGCGCTACCGCTGCATTCTGACCAACATTGAGGAGCGAACCCTGCTCGACCTGCTGGCCACCCGCCGCCAGGACGTGGTGACCAACTACCTGATGAAGCTGAAAGACCGGCAGAAGGTCGAGATCGTCAGCATGGACATGTGGAACCCCTACCGGGCAGCGGTCAAGGCTGTGCTGCCCCAGGCCCGTATCGTGGTCGATAAGTTCCATGTGGTGCGCATGGCCAACGATGCCCTAGAGAGAGTGCGCAAGGGCCTCAGAAAGGAGC
>MRWF01014803.1_pt1:0-92500 | contig 97455 bp, 76 predicted proteins | sample 1013331 | NCBI WGS metagenome assembly MRWF01 (sample SAMN06117577, study PRJNA244670) | biofilm metagenome | biome: Water; feature: Cathode Biofilm; material: Biofilm; isolation source: microbial consortium enriched at the cathode of a solar microbial fuel cell | place: USA: District of... | reverse complement strand
TCCCGGAACAGATACACTGCCCCGGTCAACTGCACGGTCACCGGCCAACCGAGTTCCCGCAGGCGGAACGACTGGAGAATACTGTCGGTCTGATACCGGATCCGGTCCGGCCCGTCCGGCAAGTGCAGCGCAAAGCCGAAGCCGGGATCAACCCACAGGCGCTCGATCCCGGCTTCCGTGGCCAGATGGACCCTCTCGCGGAAGAATGTGAGCTGGTGATCGAAGATATCTTCAGCCGGCGGCAGGTAATCGTCGGAACGGGCATTCTTGCCCGGCGTGTAACACAGGACGATACCGGCCTGATGCTTCGCAATCGCCTCGTAGAAGGCCGGGTCGTCAACGCGTCCCGTCAGATTGACCACTCCTGCGCCGGCCTCCAGCAGGGCGACACCCACTTCCGGATGATAGGTTTCAACGGAAACAAGAATGCCTTCGTCGGCAAGAGCCTTTACGACCGGGCGCATGCGGTCGATCTGACGCTCGGCCGCGACGATGTCCGCAGTCTCGCCGGTCGACTCCGCGCCGATGTCGACCATCGCCGCCCCCTCCAGCGTCATGCGCCGACCACGATAAAGCGCCGCTTCGAAGGTATGGCAGACCGTTTCGCGATAGGTGCTGTCCGGTGACAGGTTCAGGACGCCCATCTGATAGGTGCGGTCCTCGAACCGCCGGCCAAACTTTTCAAATTCGAAGGTTCGGATCGGCGCTTCGAGAGCGTCGCGATATTTGAGCCAGAGAGGCAGCAGGCGGTCGGCGGAAATCATGTGAGGCGGGGCTCCCGGTGTCGAACCTCTTGCCCGGAAAAGCCGGGCGGGATCAGGCAGGTTTCAGGGCAGATAGGAAAATGCGGTGAGAGGGCAAGGTCAACGGGACGGCCGGCGGCGCTTGATGCGAATGCCGACACCCGCGGCTTCCTCAAAGATGTCCGGCTTGGTGACCTTCACGCTGACGCCTTCAACCAGCTCATTCGTCAAAACGAAATCCGCAACGGCTTCAGCCCAATCCTCGACCAGGTCGATATGACCGCCGGAGGCTGCCTTCTGCAGAATGAATTCGACCGCGTCGGCATAGGAAACAAACGCACCCGTTTCGCACACGATCCGGCGATAGCCGGTAACGGTCTGCATTTCGATATCGAAGCAGACGGTTTGTGTCCGGTTTTTCTCGCTGTCCAGAATGCCGATCTGCGTCGCGACTTTCAGTCCTTCGATGAGGATGACATCGTGCCCGTCCTCTACAAGGGTATCGACATTCTTTTCCATTCAGGTCTCCGGGATCTCGGGCATGACCGGTGCCATCGCCATTGCCGTGAAGTTTCTCAGCAGATGGATGTAATCGGATACCGCGCCCGGTCAAGGTTGTTGCCCTGCCCGAATGACCTATTCAGCCGCCGCTTCGACTGTGTCCAGAATATCAACCGCCCGGGTCACACCGCGCAGCTCCGCCAGTCCCCGCAACCGGCCGATCGCCGGATACCCGGGCGTCGAGGTTCCACTGAGATCGTTCAATATACGATGCCCATGATCCGGCCGCATCGGGATCCACTTACCCGTTTGTCGTTCCATGCGCCGCAGTGCACGAATGATGGCGACCATATCGACGTCGCCCTCAAGATGCGCATCTTCGCGGAAACTGCGGGGATCCTGCTCGCGCCTGGTTGCCCTCAGATGGGCGAAATGGATCCGCTCACCCAATGCATCGACGATTTCGGGAATATTGTTGCCGGCGCTGACACCAAGCGACCCGGAGCAGACGGTAAAGCCGTTTGCCATTGACGGGTTCATGCCGGCAATTCGCTGCAGATCACCGATCGACCCGACGATTCGCGGCAAACCGAAGAGAGACCTCGGTGGGTCATCCGGGTGGATGGCCAGTACGGCACCCTCCTCCTCGGCGGCCGGCACGACGATTTCAAGGAAGTTCTGAAGGTTCCGGAAAAGCTCTTCTCGGCCGATACCGCGATAAGACGCGAGGCGGTCCCGGAATGTCTCCAGCGTGTAGCTTTCTTCCGAACCGGGCAGTCCTGCAATGATATTGGCGGTCAGTCTGTCCCGCTCCTCGATGGACATCCGGGCAAAGCGTTCTTCGGCAAGCGCAACATCGGCAGCATCATAGTCCGCCTCAGCGCCCTCCCGCTGCAGGATGAACAGATCGAAAGCGGCATAGGCCGCGAACTCGAACCGCAGGGCGGTTGCACCGTCTTCCAGTTCGTAGTCGAGATCCGTCCGGGTCCAGTCCAGCACGGGCATGAAATTGTAGCAAATCGTCCTGATGCCCTGGCGCGCGAGGGCGCGAACCGTCTCCGCCCAGTTTACCGCCCACTTTTCCCATCCGGGCGCCCCGGTCTTGATGTCCTCATGCACCGGAATGCTCTCGGTGACGACCCATTCCAGGCCGGCTGCCTCGATCATGCGGCGGCGGGACGCGATTTCCTCTTCCGGCCAGAAGGTGCCGTTGGGAATGTCATGCAGGGCGGTGACGATGCCGCGTGCACCTGTCTGGCGGATATCCCTCAGGGAGATGGGGTCCTGCGGTCCGAACCAGCGCCAGCTTTCGATCATCGCCTGAAGTCTTTCTTGTTGTTATCGCTGCAGCGTTTTGTGTTTGGGGTCTTGCGTCTGGCGCACATGATGCCCGGCGCTCAGGGCGCGGCCTGTGCCGGGGTATAAAGGTAACCGTCGAAATCAGGGTCGCCGACGTCGGAAAGCTCAAGCAGGGTCAGGCGAACGTTTTCCAGGTGCTGCCACATGGCAAGGCGCGCCTTCTCGGAGTTACGGTGGCGCAATGCCTCCAGAATTTCGGCGTGATCATCCAGCCATTTGGCCCGGTAGCTGAGATCGAAGATGCGGTCATGCAGCCGAGCCCACATGGAACTGTTTTCACGCTTGTTCCAGAGGTCTTCCACCTGGTCCACCAGAACACTGTTCTGGGTTGCTTCGGCGATCTGCCGGTGGAACTGCCGGTCGGCGGTGTAATCTTCCTCACCGTGTTCGATCGCCCTGCGCTCCAGATCAAGCGTCTCCCGCAGATGAATGATGTCGCTTTTGGTGATCGTGTTGGCGGCAAAGCCGGCAATGCTGCTTTCCAGGAGTTGGCGGGCCTGCAGCAATTCGAAGGGGCCGTAGTCTGCTTTCGGAATATGAAGCGAAATCTTCTCGCCGGCGGCCACATAGCTGCCGGACCCCTTGCGCACATCGAGATAGCCCTCGATTTCAAGAACGATGAAAGCTTCGCGCACCAGGGAGCGGCTGATACCGAGTTCGACCGAAATCTGTCGCTCGGTCGGAAACTTGTCGCCGGGCCTGTAGCCCTCCTCCTCGATACGCCTTGCGAGAAGTTCGGCAATTTCCTGGTACCGGCGCTTTGCAGCATCGCTGGTCATGAGGCCTTCCTTGCACCCTCCCCGGCAGCTGCAATCTCGCGATAATGGTCGGCCAGGATATGGAATGCTTTTTTCTTGGTTTTCTTGTCGGCGGCAATCAGCCCCTTGTGGTTATAGCCGTTCTGAAAAATATTTTGGCGCCGCTCAACACGGAAATCGTAAAGTATCCACGGCGACATGCCTTTGATATATCCAAGTTCGCGCAGAGTTGCGATCTGCCTGATGTAGACTTCGGCCATGTAATCTTCGCTGAAGAGGCCAGACTTCGGACCTTTCTCACCGATAACGCCGTCAGCACCAGTTTCCGAAATCACCACCGGACGGTCCGGGTCCGAGTTCTCCCCGATCGCGGCAAGGTCATCGAAATTCTCTTCATACCATCCGTAATATTCGTTGAGGCCGATGATATCGATATGCGCCGCGAGCCTGTCTTCGATCCGGTTCCGGGCGTGGTTCACCAGACAGGCTGCGGAAGTCAGCCGGGTCGGGTCGAGACGTTTGCAGGTTTCGGCAAGGCCTTTCATGAAGGTAAGCCGGGCATCCGTGTCAGGATTCTCGTTTCCGACTGACCAGATGACGACACTTGCCCGGTTGCGATCCCGCTTGATCAGTTCAGACAACTGGTTTTCAGCGTCGCGATAGGTTGCCGGATTGGCGAAATCGATGGCCCAGTAGACCGGGATTTCCTCCCACAGCAAAAAGCCGAGTTCATCAGCAATCTGAGCCGCCCGTTCGTGATGCGGATAATGTGCAAGACGCAGATAGTTGCAGCCCAGTTCGCGCGCATCGGCAAAGCGGCGGCGCAAATCATCCTCATTTGTCACCTTGCCGAGGAGTGCATCGTCCTCGTGGACGGAAATCCCGCGAAGGAACAGAGGCGCCCCGTTCAGCAGAATATCCGTGCCGCGGCGCTCGATCTGGCGAAAGCCGATCCGGTCGCACACACGGTCTTCGCCGCACGAAACGCTGACATCATAAAGGACGGGCGTTTCCGGGCTCCACAATTGCGGCCGGGCTGAAATGTCGAGCGTTCCCTTGCCGTCCGCATCCAGCAAAATATCTTTTTCGATGCCAAGCCCGGGAATGGAAAGGGTCACATCACCAGCCGGCACACCGTCGACGGCGACTTCGGCTCGCAGCGTGGAATATGTGCCGTCCGGCACAAGGTAAAGAAAGAAGTCCTTGATAAGGGTCTTCGGAGTTTCGAAGAATGACACTTCCCGATAGAGACCACCATAGTTGAACCAGTCTGTATTGCGCATCGGCACCCGGTCGCGTGTCCGGGTGTTGTTGACGCAGGCCATGATCCAGTTGCGGCCGGTCTTCAGTTTGCCCGTCAGCTCGACGCAGAAAGGTGTCGAGGCACCGTAGTGGTTACCAAGGAACTCGCCGTTCAGGAAGATCTTGCAGTCGTAGCTCGCGGCACCGAACCTCAGAAACTGGCGCTTGGAACTGTCCACCGTCTCCATGTCGAGAGCCCGCGTGTACCAGGCGCTGCCTTCGAAGAAGTACCACTTCTCCTTAATCGTCGCCCAGTTGGACGGAACCGGAACCGTTTCCCCCATGTAGGGATCATAGTCCCAGGGTTCAGTGCGGTTTTCCGGCGCCTCCGGCAGCATGGCAAACCATTTCTGCCGGAGGCCGGTGTCGAGCAGATCGACACAGAAAGTCCAGTCGCCATCAAGGCTTTCCGATGCCCGCCCACCCATGAAGATCAGGCCGTCATGACACAAGGACTGCGTGTTGAAGGGCACGTCATAGTCTTCGTCATGCAGCGCCTGCAAGGCGTTGTCGGCGAGATGGGAGCGTTCGAGCATCGGTCAGGTCTCCGGCGGGACTTTCAGGTGTTTTCAGATGTTATTGCGCAGCTGCCTTGATGCGCTTGATCAGGTCGGCAACGACCGGAGACTTGGCCGCTGCTTCCTCATGCATCGGCAGGACCGCTTCGATGAACGGGCCCTTTTCCACTTCGACGAATTCCACGCCGAGTTCGCTCTTCGCAGTCTCGACCGCTTCCGCACTCATGGCGTCCCACTGCTCGCGGTGGAAATCCATGGATTCACGTGCGGCCGTGCGCATGGCTTCCTTCTGCTCGTCGGTCAGATCGTTCCAGGAGCTGGTGGAAATCATCACGACGGACGGGATCATGGTGTGGCCGTCGTCGGAATAGAACTTGGAAACCTCGCCGTGACGGGCGGACGTAAGCGCGATCGGGTTGTTTTCAGCGCCATCGACAACACCCTGCTGCAGGGCGCTGTAAAGCTCGCCCCAGGCAATCGGGGTCGGGTTGGCACCGAGCAGCTCAACCATGCGAATGGCGGACGGGCTCGGCTGAACGCGGATCTTCATGCCTTTCAGGTCGGCCGGGGAATGGATCGCCTTGTTGGCGTAGAAGGAACGTGCGCCCTCGATGTAATAGGCAAGGCCGATGAAGCCCTTGTCTTCGGACGAGGCAAGAATGTCCGCGCCGATGTCATTGGTCAGAACATCGTAGTAGTGGTCGGCACTGACGAAGATGTAGGGCAGGTTGAGCGCACCGTAGGATTCCTCGAAGGCCTCCAGCTCGGATGCGTTGGAACGGGCCATGTCCAGGGAACCGTTCTGCATCAGCTCCATGGATTCACGCTGGGTGCCAAGCTGAGCATTGGCATAGATGCGGATTTTCAGATCGCCGTCTGTCAGCTCTTCAACGCGCTCGGCCATGAACTGCATCGACTTGTGCAGCGGATGGTCTTCCGGGTTGTTGTGGTTGAGGCGCAGCGTCTTGGCGCTGGCGGCAGAACCCAGAGCGACGACGCCCGCGGCAAGAACAGCCGCCAGCTTAACGAATTTCGACATGATTTCCTCCCAATTGCAGCCTTGGCCGCAGGACTTGCGTTCCGTGCCGGAACGGATCGGTTGGCCGCGGGACTTGCAAGGCCAGACCGCCGCGGATGAGGAATTGTTCGTCCAATTTTCAAAATCAGTCAACCTTTTTTGGAAAATTGGTTGACCAATTTAATTTCCTGACGCATGTCTTAAAGTGTCGGAGCCCACGCCGCGCCTGTTGCCGCGGCAAGAACGAGGCCTGCGCGGGAGGAATATCGTGACAGTCATCACCAGAGGCGTGGACATGGTCCTGCGTCTCGTCATCACCATCGCCTTCGCCGTCCTGGTTGCCTGTGTCGTCTGGCAGGTCGTCTCGCGCTACGTGCTGCAAAGCCCGAGCACGGTGACAGATGAAATGGCCCGTTTCCTGTTCATCTGGGTTGCTCTGCTTGGCGGGGCTTACACCTTCGGCCAGCGACGACACCTTGCCATCGACCTGCTGCCCGTCATCACCACCGGCATCCTGCGCCTTCTTGTCAATGTCGGCATCATTGCCGCCATCGCACTCTTTGCAGGGGTCGTGATGGTCTACGGCGGGCTCGACCTGGTCAGCCGGACGCTGGAAACCCAACAGGTATCCCCGGCGCTGCGCCTCCCCATGGGCCTCGTCTATATCGCGATCCCGTTCTCCGGGCTCTGCATTCTCTACTACTGCCTGACATTTCTGGCCGACCTCTTTCGCACTGGCCGCGGCCCGAACGAGCAGGAAGGCACCGCCAGCGTCGGCGGCCCTCTGGACTGAAACCTGACCGGGAACGAGTAACTTCATGGATATCCAATCTGTCCTCGTCCTGTTCGGGACATTCGCCTTTCTGATGATCCTGGGCGTACCGATCGCCTTCGCCATCGGTCTTGCAGCTTTCGCCACTTTCCTGCTGTTCATGTCGTTCGACCAGTCGGTCTATATCGTCGCGCAGCAGGTCGCCTCCGGTCTCGACAGCTTCACCCTGCTGGCCATTCCGTTCTTCATTCTGGCGGGCAACATCATGAACCGGGGCGGCATCGCCATGCGCCTGATCGAGTTCGCCAAGGTTCTGGCCGGCCGCCTGCCCGGCGCGCTTGCCCACTGCAACGTCATCGCCAACATGATGTTCGGCTCCATCTCGGGCTCCGCCGTTGCCTCGGCCGCCGCTGTCGGCGGCGTGATGTCTCCGCTTCAGAAGAAGGAAGGCTACGATCCGGCGTTCAGCGCGGCGGTCAACATCGCCTCCTGCCCGACAGGCCTTTTGATCCCGCCGAGCGCAACCTTCATCGTCTATTCGCTGATTACCAACGGCACCTCCATCGCGGCCCTGTTCGTTGCCGGATACATTCCGGGCATCCTGATGGGGCTCAGCTTGATGGTTGTCGCCGGCATCATTGCCAAGCGCAGGGGATATCCGGTTGCCGAACGGCCCAGTGGCCAGGAAGTTATCGCCAAGACGCTGGACGCCATGCTGCCGCTTGGCCTGATCGTGATCGTCATGGGCGGCATCATCGGCGGCATCTTCACCGCAACCGAAGCTTCAGCCGTTGCTGTTGTCTATACGCTCTTCCTGGGCGTGATCTGGTACAGGGAAATCTCGCCGCGCGAACTTCCAGGCATCATCCTGGAAAGCGCGGTGACAACGTCCATCGTGCTGCTGATGATCGGCTGTTCCATCGCCATGTCGAAAGCGATGGCCTTTGCGGATATCCCCTATTCGATCTCCGATACGCTGCTGAGCCTTTCTGAAAATCCGCTCGTCCTGCTGCTGATCATCAACCTGGCGCTGCTTGTGGTCGGCACCTTCATGGACATGACGCCCGCATTGCTGATCTTCACCCCCATCTTCCTGCCGGTGGTGGAAGATCTCGGCATGGACCCGGTGCATTTCGGCGTCGTCATGACCTTCAACCTGTGTATCGGCATCTGTACACCGCCAGTGGGGTCGGCACTCTTTGTCGGCTGCTCGGTCGGCGGGGTGAAGATCGGCCAGGTACTCAGACCCATGCTCGGCTTCTACGCGGTTCTGGTCGCTCTCCTGCTGCTGGTCACTTACGTACCTGCCCTCAGCCTGTTCCTGCCGCGCGTTCTCCTCGGCTACTAGGATCTGTCATGAAAGTCCTCAAAAACTGGCGTTACCTGGGCCGCTCCAGCGCCGGGATCGCACTTGAAGTCGAGAACCGGCACCGCCTGGTGGTCAAGGTTCTCGAAAATGCGCTCATCCGCGTTGTTCTGCTGAAGGACGGGACCTATCGTCTGGATCGGACCTGGGCCATCGCACCGGAAGGCGACGTGCCGTTCGACGGCCGTACGCGGGACGACCTCGCAGGCTTCTCCTGCCCCGACTTCGTGCTGGAAGAGCAGGAAGGCAGGCTTGTCCTGGAAACGGAAAACCTGCGCCTGACCATCAATACCCCGCTTGCCTTGGTCTGGGAAAGCCGGCCCGCTGCCGGCGAACCCTGGCAGGAGATCGCCCGCGACCGGCCCCAGGACGCCTACATGATCGGGCGCCGCGACCATCGCAATCATCATTTCATGCGGCGAAACCCGGATGAGCGTTACTACGGTCTCGGCGAAAAGGCCGGTGGCCTGGAGCGCACCGGCAGGCGCTTCGAGATGCGCAATCTCGATGCCATGGGATACGACGCGCAAACCACCGACCCGCTCTACAAGCACATTCCCTTCACCATCACCGACAAGGGCCGGCTCGGCGCAGTCGGGCTCTACTACGACACGCTGGCTCCCTGCTGGTTCGACCTCGGCAACGAGAAAGACAATTACCACCTGCCTTTCCGCGCCTTCCGCGCTGCCGATGGTGACCTTGACTATTACTTCAGCTGGGCACCGAGCGTTCTGGATATCGTCAAGCAGCATCACGGGCTGACAGGCGGCACCGCCTTCATGCCGCGGTGGGGGCTTGGGTACTCCGGCTCGACCATGGCCTATACCGATTCCGAAAATGCACAGGAACGGCTGATGGAGTTCCTTGGCAAGCTGTCGGAAGAAGACATGCCATGCGACAGTTTCCAGATGTCCTCGGGCTATACCGCCATCAAGGGCAAGCGCTACGTGTTCCATTGGAACACCGACCGCTTCCCCGATGTCGAGACCATGACCCGCGCCTATGCCGAGGCCGGCATCAACCTCATCGCCAATATCAAGCCGGTGCTTCTGGACGACCACCCGCTGTTCAAGGAAGCAGCCGAGGCCGGGCTCTTCATTCGCGACAGTGAAACCGGCACACCCGAGCAGTCACCTTTCTGGGACGGCTATGGTTCACACCTTGACTTCACCAACGGGGACACTGTCCGCTGGTGGCAACAAAACCTGAAGGACAAGCTCTTTTCCAGGGGCATTCCCTGCACCTGGAATGACAATAACGAATATGAGGTGTGGGACGACGAAGCCGTCTGCGCCGGCTTCGGCAAGCCGATCCCGGTCAATCTGATCCGTCCGCTGCACAGCCAGCTGATGACACGGGCCTCGTTTGAGGCCCAGGTTGCCCACCAGCCGAAAAAGCGGCCCTACCTGATTTCCCGCTGCGCCTGCCCCGGCACGCAGCGCTATGCCCAGACCTGGACAGGCGACAATTTCACCAGCTGGGACACGCTGCGCTGGAACATTCCGATGGGCCTCGGCCTCAGTCTCTCCGGCTTCTACAACATCGGCCACGATGTCGGCGGCTTTGCCGGCCCCCGGCCGGAGCCGGAGCTGTTCCTGCGCTGGGTACAGAACGGCATTTTCCATCCGCGTTTCACGATCCATTCCTGGAACGACGACGGCACCGCCAACGAAGCCTGGATGTATCCGGAAATAACGCCGCTCGTACGCAACGCGCTGAAGTTCCGGGCGCAGCTGATCCCTTATCTTTACGGCCTGCTGCACCGTGCCGTGACCGAAGGCGAGCCGATGCTGCGGCCTCTGTTCCTGGATTACCCGAACGACCCTGCCTGCCGGGAGGCTGAATTCGACTTCCTGCTGGGCCGGGATCTTCTGGTCGCGACAGTGGTCGAGGAAGGCGCAACGTCGCGGCGGGTCACGCTGCCTGCCAACGAAGAAGGCTGGTGGGCCTTTGACGGCAGCAGCAGGCATGAAGGCGGCCAGGTGGTCGACGTGCCGGTGGCTCTTGACACCATTCCGCTGTTCGTTCGAGGCGGTACGGTGCTGCCGATGGCAGCCGAAAACCTGAGGTCGACACCGTCTTCCGACACCTTGCGCACGTGGCGCATCTATCCCCAGCCGGAAGGAACACCGGACAGGCACTCGCAATTTTATGACGATGACGGTGACACGGTGGACGCACTGGCAGGCGAGAGCTGTTTGACCCGGCTTTGCCTTTCCCTAACAGGGGAAACAGTCCATCTGGATTGGCAAAGATCCGGCAACTGGCAACCCGCCTTCGACAAGGTCACCCTTTGGCTCGCTGGTGCCGGCACGTTGACCGTCAACGGAACTGAGCGGAAAACGGGCGATACCATTGACTTCACGGTGAGCCAATCATGACCGGTATCAGTCACTTGGTTGAAACGGTCGACTACGACCGGACAAAGCTGCGCATCCGACTGCTGCACATCGGCTTTGGCGCCTTTTCCAAGGCGCATGTTCTGGTGTTTCACGACGAGATGCTGCGCGGAACAAAAAGCGACTGGGGTGTCGCGGTTGCCCGGCTCAACTCCGGTGCCGACGACCTGACGCGCCTTGACGAGGCTGACGGGATCTACACCGTCGGCGAAATGTCGGGCGATGACCTCTCTCTGCGCCAGGTCGGCGTCATATGCGCGACCGTCCACCCCAAGCGCGACGGCATCGATGCCCTGCCGGACCGGATCGCCGATCCGGACCTTGCCGTGATCACGCTGACGATCACCGAGAAGGGCTATTGCCTGAAGGACGGCAGGCTGGACGAAGACAACGCCGGCATCCGGCAGGACCTCGCAACGCCCGAAGCCCCTTCCACCGCCGTCGGCGTGCTGGTGGAAGGTCTCAGGCGGCGGCAGGCAGCCGGTCTCGCCGGTTTGACGATCCTTTCCTGTGACAATCTTCCCGCCAACGGCGCGCTGTGCCGCCGTGCGGTTCTGGACTTCGCGGCACTTCTGAGCCCTGCCCAGGCGGCCTGGATCGAGGACACTTGCACCTTTCCCTGTTCCATGGTGGATCGCATCACCCCGGCCATGACGGACAGTTCGTTCGAGACCCTGGAGAACGCTCTTGGCCGCAAGGACCGGAACGGCATCCTGTGCGAAACGTTCCGCCAGTGGGTGATCGAGGACCGGTTTGCCGGCCCGCGTCCGGACTGGCATCTGGCCGGCGCCGAATTCGTGGACGATGTCGCCCCGTTCGAAGACATGAAACTTCGGATGCTGAACGGCAGCCATTCGTTTCTCGCCTATCTTGGGGCGCTGGCAGACAAGGAAACGATTGCCGACTGCATGGCCGATCCCGTTTTCCGGCAAGCTGCCCTGGATCTCATGCTGAGCGAACAGGCCCCGACGCTGACTGTCCCGGACGGTGTCGACATCAAAGCCTATGCCGAGGCCCTGATCGCGCGGTTCGAAAACACCGCCCTTCACCACAAGACCACCCAGATCGCCTCCGACGGCAGCCAGAAACTGCCGCAACGGCTACTGGCGCCGATCCTGCAACACCTGAAGGACGGCAGTTCCTGGAAACTCTCCGCACTCGCCGTTGCCGCATGGATGCTCTATTGCCGCGGTGTTTCAAGAACGGGCGCCTCGCTGCCGTTGAACGACCCCCTGTCCGCAAGGATTGGCACCATTGTGCAGGAAACGGACGGCAACGCGTATGTCGACAGGATGCTGTCGCTCTCGGAGGTTTTCGGCGACGACCTGCCAGGATCAGCGGCCTTTGGCAGCACAATCAAATCCGCTTACCAACGGCTGCAAACCTCGGATATAGCCTCAGTTCTGAAGGCCTAGAGACCTACAGAAGAGCCAGGTGGGGTCTGCTGGAAACCGCCACTAGTCCCTGACGAGCCGCAGGGTCCGGGGCTGCTCGGCAGGTTTCAGTCCGGACAGTTCCTTGCAGCGCTCGGCAGCGGCTTCAACCGTGCGGCGGGCGAGATCCTGAATGCCGTTCTCGTCAGCCATGAACTCCAGCATGCCTGCTTCGGTCGTGCCGCCTTTGGACGTCACGGCGACGCGGAACCCGGTCGCATCCGCGTCTGGCTGCGCAAGCATGCGCCCGGCGCCGGCCACTGTGCGCACGGCCAACTCATGAGCAAGGTCCTCCGGCAGACCAAGGCGTGCCCCTGCCGCGGCAAAGGCCTCGGCCATGGCAAACACATAGGCAGGCCCCGCACCGGACAAGGCAGTAACCACCGGCAGCAGGCCTTCGTCCGGCAATTCAACAACCGAGCCGAAGGCGGCAATCAGCTTGAGGGCTTCCACCTTCTGGCTGGCAGTCAGCGCCTCGTTGGCAACAAAGGTCGAGACAGCAGAGCCGACCGTTGCCGGCAGGTTGGGCATCGCGCGAATGATTGGCGTTCCATCCGGGAATTGCTTTTCCAGCACCGAAATCGGTTTACTGGCCGCAATCGACAGGATCACCGTTTCGCCACCACCGAAGGAGCCGAGCGGCGCCAGAACCTTCTCCACGATCTGCGGACGAGTGGCGATGACAATCGCGGCCGGAGACGCCGGGAAAGGCTCGTTGATGTTGACGCCCGCCTGGCTTTGCAGCCAGCCGGATGGTCGGGGATCGCGCACGTAGATGGAACCGGCAGGCATTCCCTTTGCCAGCCAGGCTTCCACCAGAGCCTTGCCCATGAAACCGCAACCAATGAGGCAAACGCCTCTTTTCGCCAATTTGTCCATAATCATGCGTTCGCAAATATTCAGGTCTTGGCGCTACTAAAATGCTTTCCTGCACCACTCACAAGTCTTAACCGGCCGATACTGGTAATTTTTCCTTTCCTCCAAAATTCGCTTTAGAGGAATGGAGTTGAGGAATTCAGTTTACTTGACGTTTTTCCTTATAGACGAATGACGTAAGGAAGCTTGCCAGTAGAGCCATATCGATATTTATGACAAGTCCCGCTAGGGAAACACCCCAACAAGACCAGTCATTCTCTACGTCACCTCAGCCCGACAATCACGCACCCCAGGTATCGCTAAGCTTGTAGCCGCCAGGCCAGGGGTCGCTTGGGTCGAGCATGTGTTGGTGAATGCCGGTGACCCAGCCACGCCCGGAAATTTCCGGAATAATCCCGGCCCGGTCGCCCGCCATCTGTTGTGAAACGATCCGGCCGGTGAAGGTGGACCCGATGATGGAAACGGCTTCGAAGGTGTCGCCGACGTTCATTTGCCCCTTCGCCGCCATCAGCGCCATCCGGGCAGAAACGGCCGTACCCGTGGGGGAGCGGTCGACCTTGCCCGGCTGGATGGCAACAGCGGACCGACCGGAGAGGCCCGTCGGCGTCTTCGACAGCGGGCCGCAGAAGGCGCAGAAGGAGATGTGGTTCCAGTCGGCATTTTCCGGATGGGAAAAGCCGAGCTGTTCGTTGGCTGCATTGGTGATCCGGACACCCAGGCGGGCAATGTCTTTGGCCTCGTCTTCGACGATCCCGAACCCGAGCGCCTCGGCGTCGACGACCACGAAACTGTCGCCGCCATAGGCGGTGTCGACCGTCAGCGTGCCGATGCCTTCCACTTCCAGCGGCACTGACAGTTTGTCGGCAAAGCTGGTGACGTTCTGGACGAAGATGCGCTCCGCCTTGCCATTTCGGCATTCGGCCTTCACCCGCACCAGTCCGCCGGGTGCTTCCAGAACCATCTCCGTGACCGGTTCGACCATCGGAACAATACCGCCGTCAAGCAGCACCGTGGAGACGCAGATGGAGTTGGATCCTGACATCGGCGGCGTGTCTTCCGGCTCCATGATGATGAAGGCGGCATCCGCCTCCGGATGTTTGGGCGGGACAAGCAGGTTCACATGACGGAACACACCTCCGCGCGGTTCGTTCAACACGAAATTGCGCAGCGTCTGGTCCTTCGCAATGAAGCTTCTCTGTTCCCAGAGCGTTTCGCCCGGCGGAGGGGCGACGCCGCCGACGATCACGTCGCCGACCTCGCCTTCCGCGTGGCAGGAAATCACATGGATGGTCTTGCTGCTGCGCATGTCTCTGCCCTTGAGGTCAGCCGGTTCAGGAATAGCGAGCGACAGGTTCGCCCAAAGCATCGAAGATCGGCGTGACACCGAGGCCCGGCAGCTCGGAAGCCGTCATGCGGCCATTGACACGCTTGGGTGCGCCTTCCGCGATATCGACCGTGCCGTAGCTGTTGAAGTCCGTAGCCGAGAAAGTGAAATCCGATGGAGTCGAGCGCGCCAGATGGGCGATCGCCGCCGTAACGATGTCCCCACCCCAGGTGTCTTCGATCGTCATCGGAATACCGTGGGCAATGCAGAGATCACGCATCAGCTTGGCCTTGGTCAGGCCACCGACCTTCGAGATCTTCAGGTTGATGCAATCCATCGCGTCTTCGGAAATGCCGCGCACCAGCGTGTTCGGCCCGTCGATCACCTCGTCCAGAACGAAGGGCAGCGCCGTCCGGCGGCGAATGGAGACGCTTTCCTCATATGTGAGGCAGGGTTGCTCGATATAGACATCAAGCGAGGACACTGCCCCGACGACGCGCGCGGCTTCATGCCGGGTCCAGCCGGTGTTGGCGTCGGCCACTAGCAGATCCGATTTCTTCAAAACTTCGCGGGTGGCGTGGATGCGGTCGATATCGTCATTGGCATCGCCGCCGACCTTCAACTGGAACTTGGTATAGCCTTCGGCCGCATACCCCTCGATCTTCTTTGCCATGATCTCCGGCGCTTCCTGGCTGATCGCCCGGTAAAGCACCACGTCGTCCTGGGCTGCACCGCCAAGCAACGTATAAAGCGGCTGGCCCGTCGCCTTGCCCAGCAGGTCCCAGCAGGCGATGTCGATCGGCGCCTTGGCATAGGGATGACCGCGCAGCGCAGCATCCATCACCCGGTTGATTTCACCGATATTGAGCGGATCCTTCCCGATCAGGTGGGGTGCCAGTTCCTGAAGTCCTGACCGCACCCCAAGGGCATAACTCGGCAGATAGGCAGACCCGAGCGGGCAGCATTCGGCGTAGCCCTTGAGGCCTTCGTCGGTCTCGATCTCGACAACGGTGCTGTCGAAGACTTCCACGAAATTGCCGTTGGACCAGCTGTAGCGCCCTTCTTTCAGGGGAAGGTCGACCTGAAAGACGTTGATGGCCGTAATTTTCATGAAGTTCCTCCTCCAAAAGAGTTTAGAAGCGCCGCGCGGAAAAGGCGGCCATATCGACGGGGTTTTGTGTATCGGATACGAGATTGGCGACCAGTTCCGCCGTCCCTGCGGACTGCGTCAGGCCGAGGTGACCATGCCCGAAGGCATAGACGACCCGGTGGTCACCGGGTGAGCGGTCGATGACGGGCAGGCTGTCGGGCATGGAGGGCCGGAAGCCCATCCATTTCTTGCCGCCGTCCGTTTTCAGGGCAGGCAGGAACCGCCTGGCCTTGTCCAGCAGGATGTCGGCGCGCTTGAAATTCGGCGGAAGCGTCAGCCCGCCCAATTCGACGGCCCCACCGACACGGACGCCGCCATTGATCTTGGTAACGACGAAGCCGTGACCGGAAAAGGTCAGGTGGGTTTTCAGGTCAAAGGAACCTTCCGGCAACGTCGTATTGTAGCCGCGTTCGGTCTCAAGAGGGATGCGGTCGCCGATCGTCTTTGCAAGGCGGTGCGACCAGGCACCTGCGGCCACGACGACCTGTTTCGCCATCCCGGCCTTATCGGAAGCTTCGATCTGAACACTGTCTTCACTCGGCTTCAGACCTGATACGTCAGCGCTTTCGATCCGTCCGCCCCGCTGCAGGAAGACAGACGTCAGATGCGCCAGCCAGCGGGCGGGATCACAAGTGTTGGTCCAGTCCGGCGTGAAGGCGGCATGAGTGAAGCGACGGTCAAGACCCGGCTGAATGGCGGCGATAGCCTCCGGGCTCTCAAGCAATTCGAAGCGGATGTCATGTTGCTTGCGCAGCTCCCAGCCGGGCAGGCTGGCGCGGAATTCCGCTTCACCTTCATAAAGCTGCAGCTGCCCTTCGGCCTGGATCAGGGAGGCTGCTCCGGTGTCCGAAACCTGCCGGGCAAGGGCGTCCTGCGCCAGCTTCATCAAGGCGGCCTGTGCCGACATCGACGCCTGGTAGCGATCCGGCCAGCTTGCCCGCCAGAACCGCAGCATCCAAGGTGCGATCTTGAGGGCATAGGCGGGTGGAACGGAGAGAGGACCAAGCGGATCGAGCAACCATTTCGGTGCCTTGCGCATGATGCCGGGCGTTGCCAGCGGGACGATATCGGTAAAGGCGAAAGCTCCGGCGTTCATCTCCGATGCACGCGCTGTTTCTGCCTGCCGATCTAGCACAAGCACCTGCCGCCCCGTTGCCTGCAGGGCAAGCGCGGAACTGATGCCGATGATGCCGGCGCCGATCACGATGATATCCTGGACGGTCTCGTCCGCCATTTTCAAAGTCTTTCAAAAAGGCCTGCGAGGCAGGGCGAAGTGCCCCGCAGGCAGTTTGCTGCCCGTTGGCCACACTTTAGGGGAGCGTGTAGGCAGTCTTGACCGAAGTGTAGAATTCTGCTGCGTAACGGCCTTGCTCGCGCGAGCCGAAGCTGGATCCTTTGGTGCCGCCAAAAGGCACGTGATAATCGACACCTGCCGTCGGCAGATTGACCATCACCATGCCGGCTTCGGCATTGGCCTTGAAGTGGCTGGCGTGCTTCAGTGACGTGGTACAGATACCAGCGCTCAACCCGAATTCCGTATCGTTGGCGACGGCCAGCGCTTCCTCGTAATCCTTCACGCGAATAACGGATGCGACCGGGCCGAAGACCTCTTCGGTGTTGATCCGCATGGCGTTGTCGGTTTCGCTCACCAGGGCCGGCGCCATGTAGAAACCTTCCGTGTCGCGGTTGAGCCGTTCCCCGCCCTGAACCTTGCCGCCTTCCTTTGCCGCGATATCGACATAGGAAAGGTTCTGCTGCAGTTGCCGCTCATCGACCACCGGCCCCATCTGCACGCCATCTTCCAGGGCGTTGCCGACCTTCAGCGCCTGCATGCGCTCGGCAAGGGCTTCGACGAACCGGTCGTGAATGCCCTCGGTCACGACCAGCCGCGAGCTTGCCGTGCAGCGCTGGCCGGTCGAGAAGAAGGCACCGTTGAGCGAAGCTTCGACGGCGATGGCAAGGTCGGCATCGTCCAGAACCACCATCGGGTTCTTGCCGCCCATTTCCAGCTGCACCTTCTTCAGGTGCTGACCACAGGCCGCCGCGATTCCCCGCCCAGTCGGCACCGAGCCGGTAAAGGAAATCGCCTTCACCTTCGCACTTTCCACCAGGCGCGGACCAATCTGCGAGCCACGTCCCATCACGAGGTTGACCACGCCTTCCGGCAAGCCGGACCGGGACAGGATCTCGATGAGCGCATGTGCGCAACCCGGCACCAGCTCAGCCGGTTTCAAGATGACTGCGTTGCCGTAGCAAAGTGCCGGAGCAATCTTCCAGGCAGGGATTGCAATCGGGAAGTTCCAAGGTGTGATCAGCCCGACAACCCCGATCGGAAACCGGGTGACGTCAACTTCGATACCGGGCCTGACGGATGCCAGTCTGTCGCCAGCGAGGCGCAATGCTTCGCCGGCAAAGAATTTGAAGATCTGCCCGGCACGCGCCACCTCGCCAATACCTTCCGGCAGTGTCTTGCCTTCCTCACGCGAAAGCAGACGGCCTAATTCGGCCTTGCGAGCCAGAAGTTCTGTCCCGACGAAATCCAGCACATCAAAACGCTGCTGCGGCGTCGACGCCGCCCAGCCAGGTGCTGCCTGATGCGCTGCATCGATGGCCTGGTCCAGCTGATCGACACCGGCCTTCGCCGCGTAGCCGAGGATATCGCTGATATCGGACGGGTTGACGTTGGGCGTGCTGTCGGTTGTTTCGAGCCACTGCCCGCCGACTAAATTCCTGTAATCCATGACTTGGCTTATCCGGGGCTTAAAGGCGTATCCCTGCGCGGTAGGGGTCCGCCGGATTGAAAATCAGGTTGGCATCGGACGTGACGAAGGCCTGTCCGGTGATGGTCGGAATAACGCCGCCGCCCGGGCCGGGCTGGTAGCTGATCTTGTAGGTGCTGCCGATGACGCTTTCCTGCAGATAGTCCTCACCCGGTGCCAGCGCACCATCGGCGGCAAGGCAGGCCAGCTTGGCCGAACAGCCTGTTCCACAAGGCGAGCGGTCATACGCACCACCCGGGCACAGCACGAAGTTGCGGCTTTGCGCGGACGGGTCTTCGGCCGGCCCGAACAGCTCGATATGGTCGATCCAGGCACCGTCCTTACCGGTAACACCGGCCTTTTCCAGCGCATCGCGGATCTTCAGCGTGAGGTCGGTCAGCGGGCGGATATTGGCACCCGTCAGGGCAACCGGGCTGTTCTTGACCAGGAAGAACCAGTTGCCGCCCCAGGCGACATCACCGGTGACCGGACCAATGCCTTCGACCTCAAGCGTGACATCCTTCGCCAGTCGGTAGCTCTCGATGTTGACCACCGACACCGTGTTGGCGTCGATCAGATCGATCTCGACAACGCCCACCGGCGTTTCGAACTTGTGCCGCCCCGGCCCGATCCGGCCGAGGTGCGCCAGGGTGACACCAAGGCCGATGGTGGCGTGGCCGCACATGCCAAGGTTCTGCAGGTTGTTGAAGTAGATCACCCCGGCAACACAATCCGGATTGGACGGCGGCACCAGCAGCGCACCGATAATGGCATCGTGACCGCGCGGTTCCAGAACGACGGAAGCGCAGAAATCGAGATGCTCGGCTTCCAGCCGGGCGGCGCGTTCCGCCAGTGTCCCCGATCCGAGATTGGGGCCACCATCGAGCACGACGCGGGTCGGTTCACCCGCGGTATGGCTGTCGATTACGCGCATTCGGCGATCACGCCGCCTTGCGTGCTCCAGTCGGCGTACCAGGTCTTGAACAGCTTGTACTGCGCTTCGACATAGTTGCGCTGCGCATCGTTGAGGGCATCGGTCTCGTTGAAGTGCAGCGTGTATTCGGTGTCGCCGTTCAACACCATCAGGTGCTTGTAGTAGAGCACCAGGTCCGGGCCTTCATCGAAACTGGACAGAACAGCCAGCGCCTCTTCCAGTTCCTTTGCCCGCAGGCGCGCTTCCGCATGGCCTTCTGCGGCCTTCTTGCAAAGCGCCACCAGATGCAGGACTTCCTTGGGAATGGCATTGCCGATACCTGTGATCGCACCGGTCGCACCACAGTTGATGAAGCCGTGATAGACGGCGGTGTCGACACCGACCATCAGCGTCACCTGGTCGTCCTGCGAAGTGATGTTTTCAGCCGCATAGCGCAAGTCCGCAAGGCCGCCGAATTCCTTGAAGCCGATCAGGTTCGGGAATTCCCGGCGCAGGTCGAAGAACAGGTCGGCGCGGGTGGCGAAACCGTAATAGGGGCTGTTGTAGATTACTGCTGGCAGGTTCGGAGCCGCTTTCAGGATATCGCTGAAATGGTTGCGCTGCGCCGACACGGAAATGCCGCGAGACAGAACGCGCGGGATGACCATGAGACCATGCGCGCCAACCATTGCCGCATGGGCGGCATGGGCAACGGCGGATTTGGTGTTGACCGCCCCGGTTCCAACGACCACCGGTACACCCGCCTTCACCAGACGCTCGACGCCTTCCATGCGCTGCTCGTCCGTCAGGAGAGGCCAGTCGCCCATGGAGCCACAATAGACGACGGCGGACATGCCGGCTTCGATCAGTTCCTTGCCCTTCTTCACGAGGGCATCGAAATCGGGCGAACGGTCGGCCTTGCACGGGGTCATCAGGGCAGGCATGCAGCCGGAAAAGATATTGGACGTCATCATTCACTCCTGGATGGGTCGGGCCTGCCGGTTGGCTCCCACGTGCAAAGCACGGGCCTTGAGGCCTGACGGTAAGGTCTAGTTGCGCCGGGTCAGCGCACGTTAGCAAGAAATTTTCGGGTGTTCTCGGATTCAGGCTGACCGAAGATCTGGGCCGGCGGGCCGATCTCCTCCATTACGCCCTTGTGGAAGAAGGCGACCCGGTCGGAGACGTCCCGGGCAAAGCCCATTTCGTGGGTGACGCAGATCATCGTCATGCCTTCCTCGGCCAGCAGGCGCATCGTATCCAGCACTTCGCCGACCAGCTCCGGATCCAGCGCGGATGTCGCCTCGTCGAAGAGCATGTAGGTCGGTTCCATGGCCAGTGCCCGCGCAATCGCGAGACGCTGCTGCTGCCCGCCCGACAGATTGTTCGGATACACTTTCAGCTTGTCCGCAAGGCCGACATGACGAAGCTGCTTTTCCGCAATCGCCTCGGCTTCCGCTTTCGATTTGCCTTTCACGATCCTCGGCGCCAGCGCAACATTTTCCAACGCGGTCAGATGCGGAAAGCTGTTCCATTGCTGGAACACCATGCCGAGCTTCTGGCGCAGCTTGTTGATGTCCGTCGCCTTGGCGTGAACGTTGGTGCCGTCGACCACCACCGATCCCTTCTGGATCGGCTCCAGGCCGTTGATGCAATAAAGCAGTGTCGACTTGCCCGACCCGGACGCGCCGATGACGGAAAGCACTTCGCCCTTTTCGACATCAAGGTCGATGCCCTTGAGCACCTGAAGAGCGCCGAAATATTTCTCAAGGCCGCGTATCTCGATCATTGGGCCCACCTTTTTTCCAGTTTTGCGGCATAGCGCGAGATCGGGAAGGACAGCGCGAAGTAGAACGCGCCGGCGAGGGAGAGGATCAGGAAGGGTTCCTGTGTCCGCGTGATCAGGATCTGGCTGGCCTTGAGCAGCTCGACATAGCCGAGCACGGACACCAGCGCGGAATCCTTCATGACGCCGAGTGCAACACCGACCCAGGCCGGAAACACGGCCCGCCCGCCGATGGGCAACACCACGTAGCGCATGTCCTGCCAGTAGCTGAGCCCCAGCGAACGCGCCGCCCGGCGCATCGGCTTGCCAACAGCCTCGATGCCGCCGCGGGCAACGTTGGCTACCAGAGAAGCGGTGTAGGCGGTCAGGATCACCACGCCCGACGCAAACGGATCGAAATCCAGACCGACGATGGGCGCAAAATTGTAGAACAGCACAAGCTGGATAATCAGCGGCACGGAGCGGAACACATCCAGCACCGGCCCCAGCAGCAGCGTCGCCGCCAGCCGGCCCTCGTAAAGCATCCAGCCGAACAGACCGCCGAGCACGGTCCCGATGGTAATCGACACAGCCGAGATCCAGAGGGTCCGGAGTGCAGCTTCACCGAGGAACCAGAAATCGTGAATGTTGAAGCCTGAAAAGAAGCTGATGGATTCTTTCATGTCAGCCCCCTCAGTACCGGAACAGACGCATGGCAAGGAGCCGGGACGCCGCCAGGATGAATTTGACGATCACGTAGTAGATGACGGCCGTGACTGCGAAATATTCGAAGATGCGGAAGGTGCGGCTGGCGAAAAACTGGGTCTCGCCTGACAGTTCGCGGAACCCGACCAGCATGCCGAGTGAAGACATCAACACCGCCCAGACCATCTGGTTGGTGACCGGGTGATAGACGATGCGAAAAACCTGAGGGATGACGATGCGGGTATAAGCCTGCCAGGAGGTCATTCCCAACGACCGTGCCGCCCGCAGCTGCGTCTCGGGCACTGCCTGAAAGCCGCCGCGAAAATTCTCCGCCAGATAGCCGGCACAGTTGAAGCTGAGCCCGGCAAGCACGATGAAAAACGGCGTCAGGTGAATACCGAAGGCGCCGAGCCCGAAGCCGAAGAAGAACAGCTGGAACAGCGCAGGCGTATTGCGCGCCAGTTCCACCCACGTTGTCGCAAGCCAGTAGAGCGGCCCCTTCAGCTTCAGCCGGATCAGCGCCAGCGCAAGACCGACCACGATGCCGATCACCATCGACAGGGTCGCGACTTCAAGCGTCAGCAACCCGGCCTCCAGCAGATCGGGCAGGCTTTTCAGCACTGGCCGCCAATGGAAATTATAGTCGAACATTTGTTACGAATTGCTCCGGCTATCCCGCCTTATCGGGGCAAGGCATACGCATTCGTGAGATCCCGTCAGACAAGAGCACTGCCGAGGTTGGTATTCCGGGTGTCACCCCGGAAAGCGCGGCGCAGATCCGGGGTCTACTCTTGGTGAAACTTGCTGAAGCCGCGGATCTCTTCGCCGAGGATCAGCACACGCTTCAAACTTTCCGGGGGTGAGTGAGCCCCGGGTCTCCCTTCGGTCGCCCGGGGTGGCACTGTATTTGTCGCAAGTTGCAGGTGACCCCGCGCTCCTCCGAGGAGGATAGGATCACCCGTCAAGGCTTCACCCTCAGTACATCACGCCCGGGATACGCAGTTCCGGAGCTTCCCCACCGACATATTTGCCCCACAGCTCGGCATAGCGGCCGGAGCGGACCTGGTGGGTGACGAAGAGGTTGAGGAAGTTCAGCCAGGTCACGTCTTCGCGCTTGGCGACAACGGAAGTGTAATCCGTGGTCCAAGGCATGCGCGGGCCGGGCTCCAGCGTTTCATACTGGTCGGTAACCGGCTTGACGGCGGTGTTGGTGGTCAGGCCGATATCGGCCTTGCCCTGGGCAACAGCAAGAAACACTTCGTTTTCGGACTGATAGCCCTGGTAGAGATGCTCTTCGCCCCATTCGGCCGCTATCTTGAGCCACTCCTGCTCCGGCACGGTGCCGATGGCAGCAGCGACACGCTTGCCGCGGATATCTTCAAATGCGCTGATCCCGCTTTCCGTATTGACGACACCCTGCGCGTAATAGATCGCGTAGGGAATGGTGAAACCGACGGTACGGGCACGGGCGAGACTGTCGGAAGTTGCGCCGAACACCACATCCGCGCGGCCGGTCACGATCACCGGCAGGCGCTCGGCCCAGGTTACCGGATAGATGATCGGCTCGACTTCAAGCGCTGCGGCGAGGTCATTGCAATATTCAACGTCGAAACCGGCCGGCTCGTTGTTCTCGTCCCGATAGCCGATCGGCGGAAAGTCCAGCACGACGCCGCATTTCAGCTGACCGCGATCGACAACATCGTCCAGCATGTCGGCTTTGACCGGCAGCGCGGCGGCAAGCGAAAGGGCTGCGGCAGCCACAAATTTCCTGATCATGAGTTCCCCTCTTCCTTCTGAAGCATTCTGGCCCCGGCGCTTGCACGCTCCGGGTTTTTTCTTGCCCGGCCGGCGGATTTCCCGCTCGATCCGGACCAGGTCTTTGCCCGACAGCCTCCCGAGCTGTCGGGTATTCCGGCTCATCCGCCGGACGGCAGATGCCCGTCCCGTCGGTCTTCGCTCTTCGTGCGCCGGGCCTTCCGACCCACGGCGCACCGCCCCAGGACCTCGCAGCACCAGCTGTTCCATCAACTGCTGCCTGCTGCGTTCCCTTGGGCCCGAGATTGATAAACCAGATTGGATCCAATATTCAATATAAAATATTCGAAATCATTTTCGCTTCACCAATCAAGGGCGATCCCGTAAAAGATGGCTTCAGGGAGAATTGGTCCTATGAAACTGAAAACGATGGATATTTCCGCGACTGCTTCGGCATCGTCGATTGTGTTCGACGCGCTGCGGAAAGCCATTATCGAGGGCCAGCTTGAAGAAGGCGAACCTCTCCGCCAGGATGAAATCGCCCGCCTGTTCAACACCAGCCGCATTCCTGTACGCGAAGCGATCTCACGCCTGGAGGAACAGGGCCTCGTCAAGACCCAGCGCTACAAGGGGGCTGTCGTCGCCGGTCTGTCACCCAGGGAAACGGCGGAAATCTTTGACCTGCGTGCGCTGGTCGAACCGGAAATCATTCGCAATGCCGTTCCGCTGATGTCGAAGGAACTGCTGGCAGACGCACGGGAAAAATGCGCGGCGTTCTCCTCGGCCACCGATCCGATGGCCTATGGCGACCTCAACCGCGATTTTCACGAAACGCTCTACAGCGCCAGCGATCTGAAGTTCTTTCAGGAGATTGCCGACAACGCCATCGACCGGGTGGAACGACAGATCCGGGCCCAGCTGGTCATGTCCAACGGCATGGAACGGGCGGGACGCGAACATTTCGCCATTCTGGAAGCCTGCGAAAAAGGCGACGCGGACCTCGCCTCCAACCTCACCCGGGAACATATCCACGGGGCCAAGGCTTCACTCTTGAAGCATCTGCCGGAGGCCTGAAGCCGCCCGGCTCTTCCTTAAACGCGATTGATCGACTGAACGGTGCCGGCTTCGTCAATGACGCAAACCGCCTGCCCGCCATCGAAGGTCAGGTTGACCTGATAGGCGTTTTCGCCCGAAGGCATGGAGCTGACGGGCAGAACATTGCCGCCGGTAACCTGCAGCTCTTCGGCGGCCTTCGAGGCACAAAGCAGTTGCAGGTCGGTTGGTGCGGTTTCGCCTGACGAGCGCACGGCACCGGCGGTCGGTGTCTGGTTGGAGCTGGTGTTGCAACCCGCGACGACGGAAAGACAAAGCCCGGCGGCCAGTCCCGCAACAAGCCTGTTCGATACCCTGATATTCATTTCAAGTTTCTCCCACCCTTCACCGACAGGTCTCAGACGCCCTTGTAAAGGGCAGCCCCCTGCATCAGCACAATCACCTTCGCGCCAACTTCCACGCGGCTGTAGAGATCCGCGACATCCTCGTTGTTCAGGCGAATACAGCCCGATGAGATATTGAGACCGATCGTCCAGGGCTGGTTGGTGCCATGGATGCGGTAGATGGAATCCTTGTTGCCGATATAAAGATACATCGCACGGGCGCCGAGCGGATTGTCGGGCCCGCCTGGCATGCCGCCCGCCCACTGGGCGGATTCAGGATCACGGGCAATCATTTCCGGTGGCGGTGTCCAGGTCGGCCATTCCTGCATGCGGCCGATCTTGACGATGCCGGCCCAGCCGAAGCCGTCGCGGCCCACGCCAATCCCGTATCGGATCGCCTGAAAGTTGGGCTGAACCAGGTAAAGGAAGTGCCTGTCTCCATCGATGATGATGGTACCGGGCTTTTCAGCCGTGCGGAACGGAACCACCTGCCGCCGGAATTCTTCAGGCGACTGGCCATGCCGGTTATAGAATTTCGCCGCCGCGCGCGGGGTATAGTCCACCCATTTGCGTGTCGTCGGATCGTAGATCTGCGTCTGGAAGGATTGTGCCAGCGCCACGCCGGCAAAGGCCAGCACCGCAATGGCCGGCACCCAGTTCAAGACAGTGCGAAATGCGCTCGGCAGCCTGATCATTTGGTCCACTCCCCGATCCTGTCCGCATTCGCGGCAATCCAGTCCCTTGCAACATCTTCTGCCGGTTTGCCCTCGACAACGACGGCATAGCTCATCCCGGTCACATCGGCCGGTGTCAGTTCCATGGCTGACAGGAACGAGGCCACTTCGGGCATGCCGCTTTCAAGGGAAGTCGCAAACGCAATCTTGAAACTGGACGCGTCCCAGGCGGTGTCGGCGTGTGACTTTTCCAGCCAGTCGTTGTCCTGAGCGCGGGTGACGATTGTCCAGCGTGCCGGGTCGTACGCTGGCTCTTCCAGCTTCACGATGTCATGAAGTTCAAAAACATGGTGCGGTCCGTAGCAATAGAAGACCACGGGCTTGCCGAAGGATACGGCCGCATCAACGGCGGCCATGGCGACATCTTCCGGCATTTCCAGCAGCGTCATTGTCTGGTCGTAGCCATAGGAATGCGCCCTGATCTTTTCGATCTCCGTTGACGACCAGCTCGGGGCGCCAATCCAGATCTCGCCCTTGCCATCGCCGTCACTGTCGAATTGCGCGGCCATCTCAGGCTTCACGAGGTCGGCGACCGCCTTGATGCCGGTTTGTTCAACCGTTGCGCGTGTCGCGCAGATATTCTGCGTCGCGGCGACGCTCTTGGGGCTGAGCGACAGGACATGCTTTTCCTCGCTCAACCGCCCTGCCATTGCAGACAGGTTGGGGAACCAGACTTCCGGATGGACCTGGACCTCACCCCGGCCGATATCGGAGAGAATTGTCAGGGTGCCTCGATCACGCAGTTCCGTCTCTACACCGAGGCGCTCTTTGAGAATGTCATCGATGATGTAGGCGGTGACCTGAGCCGAGGGCCAGGCGGGCACGCCGATCACAACGGCATCGGCCCTGGCAGACGTGACGGCAGCGACCGCCATGATCGAGGACATGAGAACAGAACGCCACACAGCCAGCACTCCCTACACACCTTGGCCCCTACCTTAAACACTGCGACAAATATGACGCAACGGCAAATAGCAGAAACGATTATTTCCAGTGCCTCGCAGGTTCCGATACCGGCATTCATTCCCTCTGTACGGAAGCTGGGGGAAGGAGCTCTTGGCGATCGCTATTCCAGTTCAACGTCTTCCCGGTAGTCCGGCAGCCAGCACGGCCAATCCAGCTCGCTCTCGATCCTGTAGCGCAGGGCGTCGGCGGCATCCGGTTCGCCATGCGTGATGTAGGTCATCTTTGGCGGCCGCTCGAAGTTTTCCAGCCACCGCATGATTTCGTCCGCATCCGCATGCGCTGACAGCATGTGCAGGTTGCCGACCTCAGCCCGGATCGGCACGTCGGAGCCATGGATCCGGACACTTGCCACACCGGACGTGATCGCCGCGCCTCTCGTCCCCCCTGCCTGAAAGCCCGCGAACAGGATCATGTTGCGATGGTCGGGCGCATAGTGTTTCAGGTGATGCAGCACCCGGCCGCCGGTCGCCATGCCGCTGGCCGAAACGATGACCTTGGGCATGCGATTGCGATCGAGATCCTTGGATTCCTCCACATCGGCCACATAATGCGCCGCCCCGTTGGACCAGTCGCATTCTTCCGCCGTCAACCGGTGGTCGTCCGGGTGTTTGCCATAGATGTTGGAGGCGCTGACGGCCATGGGACTGTCGAGAAAGATCGGCAGGTCGGGAATTCGGCCATCTTCCTTCAGGCTCTGGATATGGAACAGCAGTGATTGCGCCCGGCCGACCGCAAAGGAGGGGATGACAACGGTGCCACCGCGCCGTGCGGTCTTGGTGATGGCTTCGGCCAGGATGTCCTCGGCATCAAGGTTTTCGTGCCGGCGATTGCCATAGGTGGATTCGACCAGCAGGTAATCCGCCTCGCGGATCGGCGACGGATCGAACATCGTCGCATCACCGTAGCGCCCGAGGTCTCCGGAAAAGACGATCCTTGTGCCACCCCAGGTCAGCTCAACAATCGCCGCCCCCAGAATATGACCGGCCTTGCGGAAGGTAACGCTGAAAGCGCCCAGCATTTCTTGCACGTCATCGAAGTCCACTGGCCGGAACCGGTCCAGCGACACTTCCGCATCCTTTTTCGTGTAGAGCGGCAGGGCCGGACGGTGCTTCGAGAACCCGTGACGATTGGCGAATTCCGCGTCCTTTTCCTGCAAGAACCCACTGTCCGGCAGGAGGATCGCGCACAGATCCCGCGTCGCCCTTGTGCAGACAACCGGCCCCTTGAAGCCGTTGCGAACCAAGAGGGGCAGATAGCCAGAGTGATCCAGATGGGCGTGCGTCAGGATGACCGCGTCGATCGTTTTCGGATCGACAGGCAAAGGCGCCCAGTTCTTGAGCCGCAATTGCTTGTAACCCTGGAACAGGCCGCAATCGACCAGCACACGCGTGCCGTCTTTCTCCAGCAGATATTTCGAACCTGTAACAGTGCCGACGCCTCCGAGAAAAGTCAGTTTCACGCTCATTGCGCTGCATCCTCCCGATCGTCTGCACAAAGTTTCAGCCAAAACGACATCACCTGCCCGCGCATTCCGGGAAGGTATCTGAATTCAGACATGGAATCAGGAACTTGCGCAAGTCTCCCTTTTGTCGCGCAGGCTTCGAGACATCGCATCGCAGCAGTATTTTTCCCGCGGAAGGCTGCCGTTTCTCACCGTAAAAGCCTGTCGAAACGCGTGCATGCATTGAAAGATGCTGCATTGCAGCATATCTTAGTCTTCCGATGCACCGGCAGGCCGTAAAATGGTTTACCGCCGAAATCCGCTCACCAGCGGCCGGGCACGAAACTCAAGCAAAAAATATCACGAGGAAACGTTTCGGGGCTGGACACTACTTCGTGGAAAGGAACCCGGACCTTGAAACATACTGTTTCACATAGCGCCAAAGGAGCGCGCAGGACACGTGTGAACCTGGCGCTCCAGGGTGGCGGTGCCCATGGCGCCTTCACCTGGGGCGTATTGGACCGTCTCCTGGAGGAAGAGACACTCGAGATCAACGCCCTTTCGGGCACATCCGCCGGCGCGATGAATGCGGCGGCTCTGCTGACCGGCCTTATGAAAGGCGGGCGCGAAGAAGCGCGCACGTCACTGGAGGGCTTCTGGAAAACGGTTTCCAAACGAAGCCGGTTTACCCCCTTCAACATGACGACATCGAGAGCTGTACTCGGTGGATTGGGAATAGATTTCGAAAGCCTGCCGTTTCTCTTCGGCGCGGGAATGAACTTCCTGTCGCCCTACGATCTCAACCCGGCAGGCTTCAACCCTTTACGGGAAATCATAGACGAAACGATCGACATCGACGCCATTGCCCGCTCGGCCATACCGCTGCATGTGACTGCGACCCATGTCGGTTCGGGTGAAGCGCGCATCTTTTCCAACGATGCCGTCAGCACCGATGTGCTTCTGGCATCGGCCTGTCTCCCGTCTCTCTTTCACGCGGTCGAAATCGACGGCGAGCACTACTGGGACGGCGGCTATACCGGCAACCCCAGCCTGATGCCTCTGGTTCTGGAGCCGGGTGATGCGGATCTGTTGCTGGTCCAGACGAGCCCTACCGAACGAGCTGCCCTGCCGCAGGATGCCCAGCAGATCGCCGCGCGCGAAAAGGAGATCTCCTTCAATGCGCCTTTGATTAAGGAACTGCGGTTGCTGGCGGAATTGCAACATCAAGCGGGCGCTGGCACACAGTCGCCCCGGCAAGGTTTCCTGCCGAGCCTGACAGGCCTCAACGCCAATCGTGCCGCCAGCCCGGCTTCCAATCCGGTCGCCAACCTGCGGATCCACCGGATTGCAGGTGCCGGCATGAATGGCCGCAGCGGTCAATCCAAACTCAACTCCACCTGGCCGTTCCTGGAGGAACTGCGCGAGGAAGGCCGCACTGCTGCCGATGAGTTTCTTGAAAAGAACCGTGCAGAACTTGGTCAGCGGTCGACCCTGGATCTCGGCCACTGGCTGCAAAGAGCCGATCCCGCCCCTCTTCGCAAGGCCAAGGCATCCTGATGCATCCCTCCTGAACGGTCAGCGTGGCAGCAGGCCGTTCAGGATAAGCTGGATCGTGTGATTGAGGTAGGTGCGAATATCCGACAGGCCCGTGATCATGTCGGGTGTCTTCGGGCGGAACAGCCGAGCCGCAATGAGGACATCCAGAAGATACTTTGCCGTGTCGCGCGAAGACTGGACCACGATCCGGCCTTTTTCGACCTCGTCCTCCACCCAGGCAGTCACCACATCATGCAGTTCGCTGCCGCAGTGTTTCCTCAAAAGCATGCCCAGCTCTTCGTTCGCGACGGCCTCCACATAGAACAGACGCATTTCGGCAGCCTGCTGATTGTGTTTTTCATCGCTCTGGTCAACCTTGAAGACCGCCCTCAGGGCTTCTTCGAGGGTTTCGGCCTTTCGGCCTGCCGGCACATCAAGAAGATTGGCACGGTGGCGTATTGCGAGTTCCGCGAAGAGCTCGATTTTCGACGGAAACAACTCGTAAAGCGTCCGCTTGGAAATACCGGCATTCTTGGCGACCAGTGCCATGGTCGTGCCGTTGTAGGAATGCTTCTGGAACGTGCCGAAGGCGACCTCGACAACGCGCGCCTTCAGCGTCGCCTCGTCATGGACCTTCTGCCGTCCGCGTTGCCGCTGCTCGTTACAGTCATCAAGTCCGCCTGGACAGGAACCCATTTGCACAATTTTTGTTCTTGAAGAGCTCATTTTGTCTCCTCCCCGTTACGAACTGATACCGAAAATCGATTGACGAGGGAACCTTGAAGAGAATAATGGTACCCGAGAGTTTTCTAATACTCCACAGCATTCGCTTCCAAAGAGGTTCCTCCCGGAAATGACGTGTACCCCTCTCGGTTCGAGCACTGCGTACCTGTGCTCTACGAAGAAGCCGTTCCGTGCTTTTCTCATCGCTTTCCTGATTTCCACCAGCCTGGGGTCCGGCATTGCTCAGGCCCAGCAGATGCGAGGGGCCGCACCCAAACCGGAAGTCGGCGTTGTCGAACTTGAGCCCGAGTCGGTCGCGATCACGGCCAAGCTTTCGGGCAGGATCGCAGCGTCCCTCGATGCGGAAGTCCGGCCCGAGGTCGGCGGCATCATCAAGGAACGCCTGTTCAAGGAAGGCACGGAGGTCACCGCCGGTGACGTGCTCTACCGGATCGAGGACGATCTCTACAAGGCAGCACACGACAGTGCCCAGGCTGCTCTCCAGAAAGCGGAAGCTGCCCTGCCAAGCGCCCAGACCAAGGTTGAGCGCTACGAGGAACTGATTACGCAGAACGCCGTCGCCAAGCAGGAGCTGGACGACGCCAAGGCGGCGCTCGCCCAGGCAAAGGCGGACATCGCCTCCGCAAAGGCCAGCGTGCAGACTGCGAGGATCAATCTCGACAACACCGTCATCAAGGCACCGATTTCGGGCCGCATCGAAGCCTCGACGCTGAACGTCGGCGCATTGGTGACCGCCAGCCAGTCGGCCCCGCTGACCATCATCCGTCAGCTTGACCCGATCAATGTCGACGTCACCCAGTCGAGCACCAACCTGCTGAAGCTGCGAAAGGCCGTGCGGGAAGGCCGGATCAAGTTGTCCGGTGACAACGTGCAGGTGCGCCTGCTGCTGGAAACCGGAGAGGAATACTCCGAAACCGGCAAGCTGGAATTTTCGGAAGCCCACGTTGACCCGACAACCGGCACCTACACGCTGCGCGCCGAATTCCCGAACCCCGATCGTTTGCTCCTGCCGGGCATGTACGTCCAGGCGATCGTCGAGGAGGGCATTGCACAGAACTCGTTCCTCGTGCCGCAGCGCGCCGTATCTCGCAACGCCAGGGGCGAACCGACGGCATTGTTCCTCGACCAGGACGGCAAGGTGGAAGAGCGCGTCCTGAGGGTCGAAGGCGACATCGGCAACAACTGGCTGGTCAACGAAGGCATCTCGGAGGGAGACCGGGTCATCGTTGAAGGCTCGCTGTTCGTGCGGGCCGGCCAGGAGGCAACAGGCACTCTGGTGACCATTGACGAAGCAACGGGGGAGGTGGAAAGCCGCGGTGAGGCGGTGTCGAACACAAGTGAGACTTCCGACTGATGTCAGCTTTCTTCATCGACAGGCCGATCTTTGCCTGGGTCATTGCCATTGTCACGATGCTGGCAGGCGCACTGGCCATCACGACGCTTTCCGTTTCGCAATATCCGCAAATTGCACCGACCACCGTCAACATCAGCGCCAATTATCCGGGCGCCGATGCGGCAACGGTCGAAAACTCGATTACCAAGGTGATCGAACAGGGAATGTCCGGGATCGATTACCTGGACTACATGACCGCGACGTCATCGAACTCCGGTTCAGCCCAGATTTCACTGACGTTCTCCTCCAAGGCGGATCCGGACGTTGCCCAGATGCAGGTGCAGAACAAGCTGCAGCTCGTCTCCAGCCAGCTGCCGCAGATCGTCCAGAACACGGGCATCACCGTCACCAAGTCGACTTCCGGCTTCCTGATGGTGCTCGGCTTCGTTTCGACGGACGGACGCCTGACCTCCACCGACATTGCCGACTATGTCGACAACACGCTCAACGACACGCTGAAACGCGTCGAGGGCGTCGGTGAAACCCGGCTGTTCGGGTCCGGCTATGCCATGCGCATCTGGCTCGACCCGACGAAATTGCTGAAATACAACCTGATGCCGAGCGATGTCAGTTCCGCCATCCAGGCCCAGAACACCCAGGTTTCCGCCGGCCAGCTTGGCGGTCTGCCACAGGCCGAGGGGCAGCAGCTCAACGCGACCATCACCGCCTCCAGCCGCCTGCAGACTGCACAGCAGTTCCGCGACATCATTCTGAAGAGCTCCGAAGACGGCTCTGTCGTTCGCCTCAATGATGTCGCCCGGGTGGAAGTTGCCAACGAAAGCTACAGCACCTCTGCCTTCTACAACGGCATGCCCGCGTCCGGCCTTGCGGTCTCGCTTGCGACCGGTGCAAACGCCATCGACACCGCCCAGCGGGTACGCGACACCATCGACCGGCTCTCCTCCACGCTGCCTGCCGGGGTTGATGTGGTCTATCCCTATGACACCACCCCCTTCGTGAAGCTCTCTATCGAGAAGGTGGTCCACACACTGCTGGAAGCAGTCGTGCTGGTGTTCCTGGTGATGTATCTCTTCCTGCAGAACCTGCGCGCGACCATCATTCCGACACTTGCCGTGCCAGTGGTTCTGCTGGGCACCTTCGGGGTGCTTGCGCTGTTCGGCTATTCGATCAACACGCTAACGATGTTCGCCATGGTGCTCGCCATCGGGCTATTGGTGGATGACGCCATCGTCGTGGTGGAAAACGTCGAACGCGTGATGGCGGAGGAAGGTTTGCCACCACGCGAGGCAACCCGCAAATCCATGAACGAGATCACCGGCGCCTTGATCGGCATTGCGGTGGTGCTGTCCGCCGTCTTCGTGCCGATGGCGTTTTTCGGCGGCTCCGTCGGGATCATTTACCGCCAGTTCTCGATCACCATCGTTTCGGCCATGGTGCTGTCGGTATTCGTTGCGCTCATCCTGACGCCTGCGCTGTGCGCCACCATGCTGAAGCAGGGTGACCACGGCCACAAGCGTGGTCCCTTCGCCTGGTTCAACAGGGGTTTCGACGCAAGTGCAAACGGCTACAGGGCGGCAAATGGCGGCATCCTGAAACGCGGCAAGCGCTTCCTTGTGCTGTTCATCGCAATCGGCGTTGCCATGGGCTGGATGTTCAATCGCCTGCCAAGCTCCTTCCTGCCGCAGGAAGACCAGGGCATTCTGATTGCCATGGTCAACCTGCCCGTTGGCGCGACCCAGGGCCGGACACTGACCGTGCTCGACAAGGTACGCACCCACTTCATGGAGAACGAGCCGGATGCGGTCGACAGCGTCTTCACCGTCGCCGGCTTCGGTTTCGGCGGCCAGGGACAGAATGTCGGCCTCGCCTTCATCCGCATGAAGGACTTCACCGAGCGCGAAGACCCGCGACTTGCCGCTCAGGCAGTTGCAGGCCGTGCCATGGGAGCCTTCTCGCAGTTCAAGGACGCTCGTGTGTTCGCCCTTGCCCCGCCTGCCATTCAGGGTATGGGCAACACCAACGGCTTTTCGTTCTATCTGCAGGACATCAATGGCGCTGGTCATGACCGGCTGATGGAGGTTCGCAACCAGTTGCTGGGCATGGCGGCACAATCCGGCAAACTGGCGGCGACACGGCCCAACGGCCAGGAAGACCAGCCGCAGTTCAAGGTCGACATCGACACGCAGAAAGCGCGCCTGCTCGACCTCGGCATCCCGGACATCAACGACACCCTGTCGATTGCCTGGGGGTCCGACTACGTCAACGACTTCATGGACCGTGGCCGCATCAAGCCGGTCTATGTGCAGGCCGATGCCCCGTTCCGCATGCAGCCGTCCGATCTGGACCTGTGGCACGTGCGCAATTCCAATGGCGACATGGTGCCCTTCAGCGCTTTCGCCTCATCGCGCTGGACCTATGGTTCCCCGCGGCTCGAGCGCTTCAACGGCGCGTCGGCTGTGGAACTGCAGGGCCAGGCGGCTCCCGGCATCAGCTCGGGTGACGCGATGGCGGAAATCGATGCGCTCGTGGCCCAGCTTCCGGCAGGCTTCGTTCATGAATGGACCGGCCTGTCCTATCAGGAACGGCTTTCGGGCGATCAGGCCGCATCGCTTTATGCGATCTCGATCCTGATCGTGTTCCTATGCCTTGCCGCCCTTTATGAAAGCTGGTCGATCCCCTTCGCGGTGATGCTGTCGGTCCCGATCGGCGTCTTCGGCGCCCTGGCGGCGGCCCTGATTTTCGGGCAAACCAACGACGTCTACTTCAAGGTCGGCCTGCTGACGACCATCGGCCTGGCGGCGAAAAATGCCATCCTGATCGTGGAGTTCGCCATCGAACAACAACGCCAGGGCAAGGACCTGCTGCAGGCGACACTGGACGCCGCTCGCCAGCGGCTTCGGCCGATCCTGATGACGTCCTTCGCCTTCATCCTGGGTGTGACGCCACTGGCGATTGCCACCGGGGCAGGTTCGGGTGCGCAGAACTCCATCGGCATCGGCGTCATGGGCGGCATGATCGCCTCCACCGTGCTCGGCATCTTCTTCGTGCCGCTTCTGTTCGTCACCGTGCGGCGCATCTTCAGCCGTAAGCAGACCAACGAAGCAGCCCCCGACACTTCAGGCAGCAAAGCCCATTGAGAGAGTTTCGATGACCCTTTTCAAACCTGAGACCGGCTCTGCCTGCGCCGTCCCCTCTCAACGCCGCAAGACCTGGTTGCGGCTGGGTGCGGGCCTGATGGCGGCGACCCTGCTGGGTGCCTGTTCCGTCGGCCCCGACTACCAGCGCCCGGATGTCTCCGTGCCCGGCAAGTGGCGCAACACGACAGGCGAAACGCCTGCCTCTGTGCCGCAACTTGCCAACTGGTGGACGCAACTGGGCGATGCCCAGCTCAACAGCCTGATCTCGCTCGCGGTTCAGAACAACCTGGATGTCCGCACCGCCAAGGCCAAGGTGCGTGAAGCCCGGGCCAGTTACAAACAGGCCTCCTCATCGCTCTTTCCGAGCCTTGACGGTGCGGCTGGCGTGACCCGCTCCAAATCGAGTGGGTCCGACAGCGTCGGCACGCTCTGGAACGGTGGTTTCGATGCCGCCTGGGAGATCGACATCTTCGGCGCCAACCGCCGAGCAAAGGAAGCAGCCAAATACGGTCTTGATGCTGCCGAGGAAGAGTTGCGAGCAAGCTTGCTGACCCTGATTGGTGACCTTGCCACCAACTATGTCGAAGCGCGCGGCTTTCAGCAGCGGCTGAAACTGGCGCAGGACACCGCGAAATCGCAGCAGTCCTCGGCCGATCTCATTCGCAAGCGGTTCCAGGCCGGTTCTTCCTCCGGTCTCGACGTTGCCAACGCGGAAGGTCAGGCGGCGTCGACAGAGGCCAATATTCCGGCCCTGAAGACAGCTCTCGCCGCTTCCATGCACCGGCTGAGCGTTTTGACCGGTCAACAGCCGACTGCCCTTACCGACCGGTTGCTGGCAAGCAGCCGGATTCCGACACCCAAGCTGCCAATCCCTGTCGGGATTCCGGCAAGCATCCTGCTGACCCGACCGGACGTTCGCCTGGCTGAACGCCAGCTTGCGGAGGCAACCGCGAAAATCGGTCAGGCAACGGCAGCACGCTATCCCTCCGTCAGCCTGACAGGTTCCATCGGTACCGCCGCAGCCGACATTGGCGATCTCGGCAAGAATTCCTCGATCAGCTGGGCCTTCGGCCCGTCGCTGTCCGTGCCGATCTTCAATGCAGGCAAACTTGCGGCAGGCGTCGAGATTGCCGAAGCCCAGCGCGATCAGTATTTCCTCGCCTACCAGGCATCGGTGCTGACAGCACTGGAAGATGTCGAGAACGCTCTTGTCGGCTTCACCCAGGAACGCAAGCGTGTCGCCAGTCAGCGGCGTTCGGCGGAAAGCTACAAGTCGGCCGCCGAGCTTTCCAGATCGCTCTACCAGACCGGTGCCGCCAGCTTCCTCGATGCCCTCGACGCTGAACGCTCGACCTACTCCGCCGAAGACACGCTCATCCAGAGCCGTGTCCGCCTGACCACCTATTACATCGCCCTGCAAAAGGCGCTTGGCGGCGGCTGGACCGGCAAGGTTGAAACCGACAAGCCGGAAGTGGTCGACAAGAACACCGGCCCGCATTTGTCGGTTGCGTACTGACGCGACCTCGGCGCCACGTTTCGGACTGGGCAAAGGCTTGAAACCCTTGCTCAGTCCGTCTTGTTTTTGAAAGCCTGAAGCAAGTCGGCGACCAGCGGGTTCGGGAAGCGCCGGTGCAGCGTGACGGCGAAGAACTCCTCCTTGAGCCCTTCCAGCCTGCCCAGCTCGATCAGCCGTCCCGAAGCAAGCTCGTCCCTCACGACGATCGGCGGAATGACGGCAAGCCCCGCGTGCGCACGCGCAAGCAAGCGGATCATCGCCATGTCGTCGGCTTCCGCGGCAACTTTGGTGACGACACCCAGTTGCTCGACCATCGCGTCGAAAGATGCCCTCAAGGCCGATTCCGGCGTCGGCAGGATCAGCGGCTGCGAAGACAGAAGCTCCGGCAAGGGCAGCCCCGCCAGATCGGCTGCGGTTGCGGGTCCGATCAGGCTGACCGGCTGTTCGGAAAGTCCATGTACGAGATAGGGACTGGAGGCATCCCGGGCTGGCACAAGGTTTGTCAGGACCACATCGATCGCCAATGCTTCCAGGGCCCTCAGAAGGTCTGCCTGCGCTCCGGAGCGCAGCACCACTTCGACATCTGATCGTCCGATCAGGGGTTCCAGGAAGCCGATCTGGAAATTTCGCGAAAGCGTTGCAAGTGCCCCCACCCGCAATGCCTTGCGCTCGGTGCCCGTGTTGCGCAGGGTCGCTGTCAGGTCCTCGGCGGTCCGAAAGATCGCTTCCGCGTGATCAAGGGCGATCCGCCCGGCCTCCGTCAGCACCAGACCACGTCCGCGTCGTTCAAACAGATCGTGTCCAAGGGAGGCTTCCAGCGTCTTGATCTGCGAGGATAGCGCCGACTGCGACAGGTTCAGCACCCTGGCAGCCCCCGTCAGTGTTCCATCCCGCGCAACTGCCCGGAAAAGCCGCAGATGATGAAGGTTCAGCACGAAAACACTTCCAAATTATAGAACGATTTTGATTATAATATGTAATTTTTTGCAAGAAAACGAGACGGTATATCCACGGCGTCTTTCAGCGTTCGTGAGGTTCCCATGCCGTACCTGTTCCCCCTGCCCCTTCTTGCGCCGGTGCTGTTGCTGGCTTCAGCGGCCGTTTCAACAATGTGTCCGGGCCGCCGCCCAGGGCTCTATCCCAAGGCTTCGGAAGCAAGTGCATTTATCGCCCTTGTGCTTGCCCTTGCCGGTCTGGTGCAGCTTCTGGTCTTGGGAGCAACGGAAGCAACCTTGTTCGAAGGTCCGTTTACGCTTGTTGCGCGGCTCGACCCCATCAGCGTGACGATGACCCTTTTGGTCGCCTTCATCGGCTGGGTGGTGATGCGTTACTCCCGGACCTACCTCGACGGTGAAGCGAGAGAAGGGGCCTTCCACGGCTTGATGCTCACGGCACTTGCGGCCGTACTGGTGGTCGTCCAGTCGGGCAGCCTGTTCCTGCTTGTCCTCGGCTTTGCCGGGATCGGCCTCTGCCTGCGCAGGCTATTGCTGTTTTACCCGCAGCGCGCCGCCGCCCAACGGGCCGCCACAAAATTCGCGCTTGTCTGGCATGCAGGTGACATCTCGCTGCTGCTGGCCGCCGGGCTGTTCATGGCAAGCGCCGGCACCGCACAGCTTGGACAGCTTTCTGAAACGGTCGGGCCTGATCTCTCCTTCGTAGAACATCTGGCTGTGGTGTTCCTGGTGCTGGCAGCCGTGCTGAAAACGGCCGCCTTCCCCCTGCACGGCTGGCTGACGGAAGTCATGGAGGCGCCGACCCCGGTTTCCGCCCTGCTTCATGCAGGCATCATCAACGCCGGCGGGTTTCTTCTGATCAGGACCGCAGATCTGGTTCAGGCCAGTCCTGGCGCCATGGGCACGCTCGTGGCTCTCGGTGGCCTGACCGCTCTCTTCGGGGCAGTGGTCATGCTGACCCAAAGCGCGGTGAAGACAGCCCTTGCCTGGTCAACGATTTCCCAGATGGGTTTCATGCTGCTGCAGTGTGGCCTCGGTCTTTGGCCACTCGCGCTGCTCCATGTGGTCGCGCACTCCCTCTACAAGGCCCATGCCTTCCTGTCCTCGGGTGGAGCGGTTCTGGCCGTTGCCAAGCTGCGGCGCCCCGGTCCGATCGCAATCCCCAGCGTTGCCAACGTGCTCCGGTCCTTCGCGATCGCCTTGTTTCTTTACGCGATAGTCTCCTTCGCCTTCTCGATGATCGCAGGCCCGAAAACCCCTCAGGCGCTTGCCATCGGAGCAATGCTCATCTTCGGTGTGGCCTATCTGGTGGCGCAAGGCCTTGCAGATGCGGCCCCCGCTGAACTGACGTATCGCACCTCGCTGGCCGCAGTCATCGTTGCCTTTGCCTATTTCGGCTTCCAGCAGGTTGCCAACCTTCTGTGGGGCGAAGCTCTGCCGCAGGCACCTGTCGCCGGCCCCCTCGAATGGGCACTGATCGTCCTGGCGGTGCTTTCCTTCGGCATCGTTGCCGTTGCGCAGACGCTTTTCCCGCTCTGGTCACACCATCCGTCGACCGCCGGCTTGCGCGTTCACATCGCCAACGGCCTTTACCTCAACGCCCTCCTCGACCGCTTCATCGGCGGATACCGGGTTGCAAACTCCAAGTAAGACGAGGCACTTCAGATGTTTATCAAGCACACCCAATTCAGCTCGCTCCGGGTTTCGGGCATCCTCGAAGCAGGCACGTCAGCCATAAGGGCCATCCCGCCCGCCTTTCCGCTGGATGCAACCGTTGCCGTCAATCCCTTCCTCGGCCAGGTTGGAGAAGGCCTCGCGGAAGCATCCACGCGCCTTGCCAGAACGAGCGGCATCAGCCTGACCCGGCCCAGAAGCAGCTACGGCGCCGAGATCGCCTGTGGCCGCATCTTGGATGAAGACCTGACGGCCGCCCTTGAGGCAAGCAACGCCGGCAACAAGCCGGCGGATGTCGCGCAGCTCAAGGCATTCGCCCAAATGGATGGACCGGCACCGACAGCCGTACCAACCATTGCCGAACTCGCAGCTTCTGTATCCGGCATCGACTGGCCGTCGGTTATCGAAAAAACCGTTGGTCTGTGGGCCGCCGGTTACTTCGACCGCGGCCAGGCGCTTTGGTCTCCAGCCCCAGGTGAGGGCGCTTATGCTGCCTGGCGGTCCTGGGCGAGCCGTGACCTGACACCCGAAATTGCCGGACTGACGGGGTTCTGCTCCCATGTAACCACGTCTCCGGACACTTCCGAACAGGCAATCCTGCGGGTAACCGACCGGCTGGGCATCAGCGTTCCGGCTGCCGAAACCCTGTTTCACCGGCTGCTGATGGACCTGGGAGGCTGGGCGCAGCATGCACGCTGGCTGCTGTGGCAGGCAGAACAGGACGGCACCACGGACGGCACGCTCGGCGACCTGCTGGCCGTCCGGTTGATCTGGGAAGAGGCGCTTTTCAACCGCTTCCCGGCTGTCGCCGACCAATGGCAGGCCACGCTTCAGCTTCACGCTGCACCTCTTGTTCCGGATCGGGGCCAGGTTATCGATGCCATATTGCAGGACGCGGCAGAGCGGGCATACCAGCGGTCTCTCGGCCAACAGTTGAAGGCGCAGACAAAGAACACCGGGGAGCGCCCTGCCCTTCAGGCGGCGTTCTGCATCGACGTGCGCTCGGAAGTCTTCCGGCGGGCGCTGGAAAACCAGAGCCCATCGATCGAAACACTCGGGTTTGCGGGTTTCTTCGGTCTTCCTGCTGCTCACAGGGACCACGGCTCCGATGTTGAAGAAAATCACCTGCCGGTCTTGCTGAAACCGTCCATGACCTCAACTTGCCACGGTTCTTCCAATGAGGAAAAGACGGCACGCATTGGTGCGCGGGCCATACGGGCACTGGACAGGTTCCGCCAGGCCGCTGTCTCGTCCTTCGCCTATGTGGAAGCTGCCGGCCCACTGTATGTCACCAAGCTGGTGAAGGATTCTCTCGGCCGCCCCACAAGGAAGGTCTCAACGAGTGCCGCCCCCAGGCTCGACCCGGCGCTTGATGCCGAGACGAAATCAGCGACTGCCGCTGCGGTCCTGAAGGCCATGAGCCTCACGAACGATCATGCGCAGGTGGTTCTGCTTGTTGGCCACGGAGCCAATGTGAAAAACAATCCGCATGAAAGCGCTTATCATTGCGGCGCGTGCGGTGGTCATTCAGGTGAAGTTTCAGCGCGGTTGCTTGCAAGCTTGCTGAACGATGCCGAAACCCGCGCCGGACTTGCCGCCCATGGTATCGACCTTCCTGACGACACCCGGTTCGTCGCGGCGCTCCACGACACGACAACGGACGAGATCACCCTGTTCGACAAGGACCAATCCGGCCCGGTGGATGAATTCGACCTTCTGAAAAAATGGTTGAAACGGGCGGGAGTCGAGGCACGGGCCGAGCGCGCCTTGCGCTTGCCAGTCACGAATGCTGCCTCCATTGCTGCCAGAGCATTCAACTGGGCCGAAATCAGGCCGGAGTGGGGACTTGCAGACTGTGCCGCGTTCATCGCTGCCCCCAGACATCTGACATCGAAGGCCAATCTGGAAGGCCGCGCCTTCCTTCACAGCTACGACTGGCAAACGGACAAGGACTTCAAGACGCTTGAACTCATCCTCACCGCCCCGGTGGTCGTGGCGAGCTGGATCAGCCTGCAATACTATGGCTCTTCAGTCGCGCCGGATGTCTTCGGTGGCGGCAACAAACTCATCCACAACGTGGTTGGCGGCATTGGCGTTGTGGAAGGCAACGGTGGGCGCCTGCGGCCCGGCCTACCTGCACAGGCACTGCATGATGGCGAGAAAGGAATGCACACCCCTCTCCGGTTGTCGGTTCTGATCGAAGCCCCCGACGAGGCAATAACTGCCATTCTGGATGCGCACCCGGATGTTCGGAACCTTTTCGAAAATGGCTGGCTGCATCTGTTCACGCTTCGGAACGGACGTATGGCCGCGCGCTACCAGCCGGACGGTTCCTGGGCAGAGGAAGAGATGACCAGCCTGGCAGCCTGAACCTGAAAAGGCAGGTCCAGTGGCCGGTGGTCGCTGGACCGGTACGGAGCTCCGGCTATCCCTCTTCCTCGCAAGGCTCGGTTGCCAGGAAAGCACGCAGTCCTCTTGTCTCGTCGTCCTCGAAAACCGTGCTTGTGACACTCAGTTTTACGACACGGTCGAAACGGAAGGTGCGGAAAGCCTGCCGCATTTCGCACCACGCACTGAACATCCACCCGTCTGTCATGTTCCAGATGACAAGCGGGCGGACGCTGCGCTCCGTGGGTTTTCCATCGGCATCCTCGTAACAGATGTCGACAACGAGCTGCATCCGGATGGCCTCGCGGATCAGACTGACGGTCGGTGGGGCGCTGTTCTTGATCTGCAGGCTGAAATACGGCGCGTCGGCCAGCTTGCGTTTATCGGGATCCGGCATGCCGGCCTGGATCATGGCACGCACTTCATGTGCCGCCGATGCCAGCGCCTGGTCGCCCGTGCGCTCCACAAAGGAAAGGCCGATCGCCAGCGCATCGACCTGATCATGGGTAAACGTCATGTTGGGCAGATCGAAGCCCGGACGCAGCAGATAGCCGATGCCGGCCTCCCCTTCGATGGGAAGACCGGACGCCTGAAGGTGGGCGATATCCCGGTAAATCGTGCTGAGGCTGACTTCGAACCGTTCGGCAAGTTCTGCGCCCCGGATAACGTCGCGGGTCCGCATCTCGTTGATGATCCGAAACAGTCTTTCCGCGCGTCGCATTCCGTTTCCTCACGCTCCAGAAAACCGGATGCAGCCGCTTCGAAGCTGCTTTCAGGTGTCGGGTCTCAGTCGGCAGCGGTCGCTTCGATCTCGAACATGAGAGGAGGAAGCGCAAGCCGGCTCACGCCAAGTAGTGTCATTGGCGGCGCAGCGTCAAGACGGCCGAACCGCGCTCCCAGGACGTCGAAGTTCTTCAGGGCCTCGTCCACATCCGTTGTGTAGACCTTGACCTGAATGACATTGGCCAGGGTCATCCGCGCTTCGGCCAGTACGGCTTCCAGGTTGTTCAGCGAAAGCTCGATCTGACCGCGCATATCCGCGGCATGCTGAGGATTTCCTTCCCCGTCGACAGCGGTCTGTCCGGCGCAGATCAGCTGCCGGCCCATGCCTTCAACAATTTCGGCCTGATTGTAGCCGAGCCTGAGCGACCAGGGCCAGGGATTGACGGGTGTTCTGTTCATCGGGCGTCCTTTCGATCTTCCAAAACAAGAGAACGCCTATCAACCACAGGCCTCCTGTCACCGTGGTGAGAGGAGTGATCGCACCTAGGCCAGATTTTGCAGAACCTTGGCCTTGCCCTGCGCAAAAAGACATCCTGCGTTCTTGCAAACGCAGGATGCTTGCGCGCCGGTTTCCCCTGCCATGCAAGCGGGAACAGCAGGCGGGGAAATGCCGGCTTACTTCGCGAGCTTGGGGTCGATCTGCCAGACTTCGCTTGCCAGCTTGCCGCTCCGATAGGTCAGGACGTAGCGAACCGGGATCGTGTTCTTGCCGGAAAAGCGCACATTGGCGGTCACCGTCACGCCAGCAGGATTGGCGTTTTCCTGAACATTCGAGACATCGACCTTCAGCTTGCCCTGCGCCCCTGTGAACTTGGTCCAGACCGTGCCTATGTCTGCAGCACCGGTATAGACACCATCCAGCGGGCCACCGACCCATTCCAGCACGGCCTTGTCGGAATAGGACGCCTTGAGGGCATCGACCTTGCCGGTTGCGATGTTGTTGAAATGGGTACGTGCCAGGTCTTCACCCGGCCCTGCCAGGGCTGCGGATGCAAACAGAACCGTACCTGCGAAGGCAGTAGCGGCAAATTGACTGATCGGCTTCATTTCAGATCTCCATTCGTTCACTGTTCCAGATGCGATCGGCCGCATCCGGTGCTGTCCACGCAGGTGGCGGTGTTTTCCTTCCCGAAGGAGCCGAAATTTCTTTTTTGCCGGCGACGGAATAATTCGCGCAGAACAGGCGTTGGTGTCAGTAGTGTCCACGAGGAAAAGCCCTTGCCCGACAATACCCAAAACCTGCTCAGGGAGACGACGGCGCTGCATCGCTACGCGGTAACGCTGACCTGCGACCAGGCGGAAGCGGAAGACCTTGTGCAGGACTGCCTGGAACGGGCCTTGCGCAAATGGAGCCTTCGCCGGTCGTCTGTACCGCTGCGGCCGTGGCTCTTCCGTATGATGCGCAATCTTCACGTCAGCCGCTGGCGGCGCTTGCGGCGCCATTCGAACCATATCGACCTGGACGATCTGGAAAACCAGCTTCAGGCGCCCGCCTCGCAGCAGGACAGCGCCGAGCTCAAGCATCTGCTGAACCGCATGCTGGCCTTGCCAGAAGACCAGCGCGAAGCACTGTTCCTGGTCGGCGTGGAAGGCTTTACCTATGCAGAAGCCGCCGCAATCCTGAACGTTGCCGAAGGAACCATCATGTCGCGCATCAGCCGCGCCCGTGCCAGACTGAGAGAAGACCCCCGCGCCTCCGAGCGTCCCCATCTAAGGAGCGTGACATGAATTCCCAGACGGAGCCTCCCATCCGGGAGGAAGACCTCGTTCGATACGTCGACGACGAGCTGCCTGCGGACCGCAGACGCGAGGTCGAAACCTATCTCAGGGACAATCCGGAAGCTGCCGCCCGGGTTGAGGCGGACCGCCGGATCTCGGCAAACCTGAAGACAGCCTATTCCCGCGTCACTGCAGAACCTCCCGGCCTGACCGCGCCTTCAGGGGGCAGATGGTTGCCGCGCGCTGGCATGGCCGCCTCCATCGCTGCGGCCCTGCTGGTCGGCGTCTTTGCCGGCTGGTCCCTGAAACCGGATGCAAGCCTGCCAGCGTATCAGCCCTTCCTGACCGATGCCCTGACGGCTCACCGAACATTCACCGTTGAGGTTGCTCATCCGGTCGAGGTGGCAGCCAGCGACCAGCGTCATCTGGCAACCTGGCTCGGCAATCGGCTGAACCATCCGTTCCGCATTCCTGATCTGCGGGTTGCCGGACTGACGCTGATGGGTGGACGCCTGCTGCCCAGCGGGGCGGATCCGGCAGCACAGCTCATGTATGACGATGCGGACGGCAACCGGGTGACCGTCTACCTGCGCCGCGGGGTCGACGGTGAACCGAAATTCCAGTTCGCGGAATCCGGCACGGAACAGGCGTTCTTCTGGAGCGACACCGGGTTCACCTACGCGGTGACCGGCGACATGCCGCGCTCACAGCTTTTGAACCTTGCCCACCTGATCCAGACCCAGCTCGACCCGGCGCAACAATCGAACTGAAAGTCGCCAGATCATTCTGAAAGAGACCTCGCGCTTTCGTGACCCCGCTCTTGGGAAGACCAGGCAGCCGGCTGGCGTAGTCAGGTGCGGGGGCAGCGCAAGGCCGCCTTCGGCGCGCATGCGTCACAAGCCAACAGAATTCAGGAATTCCGATATGAAAACTTCCCTTTGTGCGCTCGCGCTGCTGGTTTGCGCCGGCCCTGCACTCGCCCAGGAAAGCACACTCGCCGATCCATCCATCAAACACCGCCCCGCCGACGGAGTTGTCAGACTTTATGGTGCGGGTGGCCCGCACACGGCGTTCCAGAAAGTTGCAAAGGCCTTTGAAGAAAAAACCGGTAACAAGGTCGAAATCACGGCCGGCCCGGAAACCACCTGGTCCGCGAAAGCCCAGGCGGATGCCGATATCCTCTGGGGCACGTCCGAACAATCGATGACGGCGTTTCTGGAAACCTATGGCAATTTTGACTCTTCCCAGGTTCAGCCGATCTACATCCGGCCCGCCATCATCGCCGTGCGCGCAGACAATCCGAAAAAGATCGAGGGCTTTGAAGACCTGCTCAAGGACGGGATCAAGATCGTCGTGACCGAGGGTGCCGGTGTCGCCAACACATCCGGCACAGGTGTCTGGGAAGACATCGCCGGAAGGACCGGAAATCTCGGTGACGTGTCGGCGTTCAGATCGAACATCGTCGCGTTTGAAAAAGGCTCTGGTGCCAGTTTCCGGGCCTTCAAGGACCTTGAGGCCGATGCCTGGATCACCTGGCCGAACTGGCCTATCAACAACCCGGACGTTCTGTCCCTTGTCGAACTGGACGAAAACCGTCGCATCTGGCGCGATGTCAACGTCGTGCTTTCCCCCGACGCCGACCCGCAAGCCAAGGCTTTTCTGGACTTCCTCCAGACCCCGGAAGCCGCGGTCCTGATGAAAACCGAGGGTTGGAAGCGCTAACACCGCGCTTTCGCCTTTTGCCAAGCCCCCCTCCGCGCCCATGCCTCCCAGGGCGCGCAGAGGGGGGATGCAACGCCTTTCCGAAACGCGCTGAGCCTACCTTTCCCATTTTTCCGCTTGCCAACCTCAAACCGCACTGTTAAACGTTTAACTGTAAAACGTTTAACAGTGTTGGGAGGCGCTGGCAGATGTCCCGGAAAAAACCGTCCATCAAGGAAGTCGCTGCTCTTGCGGGCGTGTCGATCGCGACGGTATCGAACGTCTTTTCCGGACGCAAACCGGTCAACGACGAGCTGAAGGAGAGCGTGCACAAGGCTGCGCGCGAACTCGGTTACCAGCTTGACCGGGCTGCTTCCCAGCTGCGCTCGGGCCGAACCCGTATCATCGCGGTAATTGTCCCCGACCTCACCGACACCTTTTTTGCCACCATCGTCTCCAGACTGGAAACCGCCGCATCAGCGGAAGGTTACGACGTGATCGTCGCCAGCTCCCATAACGACCGCGCGGTGGAATCCTCACGTCTGAAGGCGTTGCTCGCATGGCGGCCGGAAGGGCTGATTGCCGTGCCCTGCTCAAGCACCATGCCGCCGGAACTGAAGGAAGCAAGATCCACCTTGCCGATGGTTCTGGTTGACCGTGTTGCTGCAGAAGGGGCAATTGCCGATACGGTGACCATCGACAACCGCGAGGCAGGCGAGATTGCCGCAAGGCATCTGCTGGAGCGTGGCCACCAGAACATTGCAATCGGCGTTTCCGACCTGGATCACCCTCCGATCCTGGAAAGAACGGAAGGGGCTGCCGCCATCATCGAGGCGCAAACCGGCAAACGGCCGACCATTCTCAATCTGGGTTCCGATATCACCGCAGGCACCAGGACGCTCCTGGACTGGATGGAACGCAATCCCCTGCCGGAAGCAATCATCGCGCTTACCAACGTCACGACACTCAGCGTGTTGTCAGCCCTCGCCGAACACCGGATCGACATCCCGAGCCGCGCGTCTGTCGTCGCGTTTGACGACTATGCCTGGATGTCCGCCCGCAACACCGGACTGACGGCCATCCGACAGCCTGTCGACAAGATCGCGGAAACCGCCTGGCGCCGGCTGCTGCAGCGGATCGAGGGTGACAGCAAGGCACCCGCTACCCCGGCGGTGCTGAACGCGAGCCTGATCGTCCGTGCCTCGGTGCGCGATCTCGAAGCAGGCGAAGACATGCATTCGCAAACACACACCCCGGCACCGAGGGACAGCGCCTCGGCGGAAGGGCAGGAAAAGAAGATCCACTGATGCCATCCGCCACGACAGGGCACGATGGCAGACAGGCGGCAAAGACCGCACGGACACATGGGAGGAAGAGGAGGAAAATCGGACTTCAGGATCAACGGACACTCAAACGCTATCAGTCCCGTTGATCCGGACGAGAAACGCGCGGAGTGCGGTGAGCAACCCCGCGCGTCGGCAAGATCGTCCTGAAATACCCACTAACCGAAGCGGCAGGTAGATCCTCTCATCCGCCGGAACCCGTAAAGACGCCCCGTGCCGTTGCACCGGCTAAAGCGTCAGGGTTTCTGCGCGGACTCGATCATGCTCGGCCAAGATTAGCAGTGGTCTTTCAGGAAACCAACCGGTCTTGAGCGCACCCGAGGACGGGGCCGACGGACCGTTTTATTGATGGAGGAAACTGAAATGAACCCGATGAACAAGAAACTTGCCGGCGCGGCCATCGTTGCCGCCGCCCTGCTGCAGGGAACCGCTGTCCAGGCTGCATCCGGCACCGTCGCATTCCTGATGCCAGACCAGGCATCGACCCGCTACGAGGAACATGATTTCCCGGGCTTCAAGGCGGAAATGGAGAAGCTTTGCCCGGATTGCACCGTCATCTACCAGAACGCGGATGCAGACGTGGCGCGCCAGCAGCAGCAGTTCAACTCCGTTCTGACACAAGGCGCCAAGGTGATTGTGCTTGATCCGGTGGATTCCAGCGCGGCCGCCTCGCTCGTCGCCCTTGCCCAGAGTCAGGGCGTGAAAGTGATCGCCTACGATCGCCCGATCCCGGACAAGACCGCCGACTACTATGTCTCCTTCGACAATGAAGGCATCGGCAAGGCAATCGCCGAGTCCCTGGTGCGCCATCTGGAAGAACAGGGCATCTCACCGGAGGCAGGCGGCCTGCTGCAGATCAACGGCTCGCCCACCGATGCCGCTGCCGGCCTGATCAAGGACGGTATTCATGCAGGTATCGCCACCGGCAAGTACAAGACCCTGGCCGAATTCGACACGCCGGACTGGGCACCGCCCAAAGCCCAGGAATGGGCTAGCGGCCAGATCACCCGCTTCGGCGATCAGATCGTCGGCATCGTAGCGGCCAATGACGGCACCGGCGGCGGCGCCATTGCCGCCCTGAAGGCTGCCGGCGTCGACCCGCTTCCGCCTGTAACCGGCAACGATGCCACCATCGCGGCCCTGCAGCTGATCATCGCCGGCGACCAGTACAACACGATCTCCAAGCCTTCTGAAATCGTTGCCGCGGCGGCTGCCAAGGTTGCCGTGCAGTTCCTGAACGGGGAAACGCCGGAAGCCAAGACAACGCTCTACGAAACACCTTCCGAGCTGTTCGTTCCGGCCGTGGTCACGCGCGAGAACCTGAAGGAAGAGATCATCGATATGGGCATCCAGACGGCTGAGGAACTGTGCACGGGCCGCTATGCCGAAGGCTGCAAGGAACTCGGCATCCAATAACTCCTCCTCCCAAGCAGGCCGCCCGACCCCAGGGGTCGACACCCGGAAGGCCGGGCGGCCATCCAGAGGACCCAGAAAACCATGAGCCGGACAAGATGACCGCCACTTCTCCCCACTCCGCCACGGATCGGCAGCCGATCCTGAGCCTCAAGGGCATTTCGAAGAACTTCGGCGCGGTGTCGGCATTGACCGATATCGAGCTGGACGTCCATCCAGGTGAAGTCGTTGCCCTTGTCGGTGACAACGGCGCCGGAAAATCGACCCTCATCAAGGTGCTCTCCGGCGTTCACGCGCCGACTTCCGGCACCATTCACTTCGAAGGCAAGCCGGTGACGATGCACGGGCCGAGCGACGCCCTGCACCTTGGCATCGCAACCGTGTTCCAGGACCTCGCCCTGTGCGAGAACCTCGACGTCGTTGCCAACATCTTCCTGGGCCAGGAACGCAGTCCCTGGCATCTGGATGAAGTGGCCATGGAAGTCCGCTCCTGGGAGCTGCTCAACGAACTGGCGGCCCGCATTCCAAGCGTGCGCGAACCGATCGCCTCGCTGTCCGGCGGCCAGCGCCAGACCGTCGCCATTGCCCGGTCCCTGCTGCTCAACCCGAAGATCATCATGCTGGACGAACCCACCGCCGCCCTTGGCGTTGCCCAGACGGCGGAAGTGCTCAACCTGGTGGAGCGGGTCCGCGACAAGGGCCTCGGCGTCATCATGATTTCCCACAACATGGAAGACGTGCGCGCGGTCGCAGACCGCATCGTGGTGCTGCGGCTTGGCCGCAACAACGGTGTGTTCTCGCCGCAATCGTCCAACGAGGAACTGGTCGGAGCCATTACCGGCGCAACCGACAATGCCGTCACCCGCCGCGCCAGCAAACGGGCGGCCGCAGGCGCCACGGCATAAACAAGGAAACCACCATGAACGGCTCCGCTCCCGAACCCCGGCTGCTCGACCGCAGCGATACGCGCGTCAAGCATGCCAACAGCCTGACCGACGTCATCAGCGCCTTCATCGATCGTGTGAAGGCAGGTGACCTCGGCTCCCTGCCCGTCATTGTCGGCCTCATCGTCATCTGGACGGTCTTCACCATTCTCAATCCGCTGTTCGTTACGCCGAACAACCTTGTGAATCTCTTGTTCGACTGCTCGACAGTCGGCGTCATCGCGCTCGGCATCGTCTGCGTGCTGATGCTCGGCGAGATCGACCTTTCGGTCGGCTCCATGAGCGGTGTCGGCTCGGCCCTGATCGGCGTGCTCTGGGTCAATCAGGGTGTTCCCCTGCCACTGGCGATCCTGGCGGCGCTCAGCACCGGCGCGGTCATCGGCTCGGTGTATGCACTGCTGCGCACTCAGCTTGGCATGCCCAGCTTCGTCTCGACACTCGCCGGTCTGCTGGCGCTTCTCGGCCTGCAGCTCTACATGCTCGGCTCCACCGGATCCATCAACCTGCCCTACGGCTCCTGGATGGTGAACTTCGGCCAGCTTCTGATGATGCCGGCCTGGGCCTCTCACGCAGTCGCACTGTTGCCTGGCGTCGCCATTCTCGTGATGGGAATTCGTAACCGGCGCCAGCGCCAGGCAGCCAATCTCTCCGTTGGCTCTGTTGGCGGGCTTGTGTTCAAGGCGTTGTTCACCACCATCGCCTTCGAAGCCGCCGTCTTCTATCTGAACCTCGGTCGCGGCGTGCCCTGGATGTTCGGCCTCTTCGCCCTGCTTGTCGTTGTCATGAACTATGTCTTCACACGCACTCAGTGGGGGCGGTCCGTGAAGGCAGTCGGCGGCAACGCGGAGGCTGCGCGCAGAGCCGGCATCAATGTCACCTTCACCTACCTCACGTCCTTTGCACTGTGCTCGCTGCTGGCGGCCCTCGGCGGTGTTCTGTCTTCCGCGCGGCTTGCCTCCGCCAGCCAGCAGGCAGGCACCGGTGACGTCAACCTCAACGCTATCGCAGCCGCCGTTATCGGTGGAACCAGCCTGTTCGGCGGACGCGGGTCGGCATGGTCGGCGCTGCTTGGCATCATCGTCATCCAGTCGATCTCCAACGGGCTGACGCTTTTGAACATGTCGTCCTCGCTCCGCTACATGATCACCGGCTGCGTGCTCGCCATTGCCGTCATCGTCGACAGTCTCGCCCGCCAGAGCCGCGTCTCTCACGGCCGCGCCTGACCGGATTTCAATTCAAGGATTTCGAACATGACCGATGAACTCAAAGGCAAGGTCGCGGCCATTACAGGTGCCGCGTCCGGGATCGGCCTGGAATGCGCCAGGAGCCTGCTTGCAGCCGGCTGCCGGGTGGTCCTGATCGACCGTGCCGAAGACAGACTGAACGCGATCTGCCAGGAACTCGGGCCGGACGCCATTCCACTGGTGGTCGACCTCATGGACGGGCCCGCTGTCGATGGCATGCTGGACCGGATCGTGGATAAGACCGGACACCTCGACATCTTCCACGCCAACGCGGGAGCCTATGTCGGCGGCAGCGTCATCGACGGCGACCCGGACCAGTGGGACAAGGTGCTCAATCTCAACATCAATGCCGCCTTTCGCTCCATTCGCGCCGTGTTGCCACATATGGTGGAGCGCAAGACCGGCGACATCATCGTCACCAGTTCCATCGCCGGCCTTGTGCCGGTCGTCTGGGAGCCGATCTATACCGCCTCGAAATTTGCCGTGCAGGCCTTCGTTCACACGGTACGGCGCCAGGTCGCCGAACACGGGGTGCGCGTTGGAGCGGTCGCGCCGGGACCTGTGGTTACAGCCCTTCTCGATGACTGGCCCAAGGCAAAGATGGACGAAGCCCTTGCCAACGGCAGCCTGATGCAGCCCCGGGAAGTCGCTGATGCCGTGCTGTTCATGCTTAGCCGCCCGCGCGGCGTCACCATCAGGGACCTTGTCATTCTGCCGCAAAGTGTGGACCTTTGAGGCATGAGCAAATTTCTGATTGGTATTGATGTCGGCACAGGCAGTGCCAGGGCTGGTCTGTTCGACCAGTCCGGCAATCTGGTTGCATCGGCAAAACGTGACATCGCCCTCTTCAACCGGGGGCCAAACCTTTACGAACAGTCTTCCAACGACATCTGGCAAGCCGTGGCCGCCACCGTACGCGAAGCGGTTGGCACGGCCGGGATCGATCCGGGCGATGTGGCCGGGATCGGCATGGACGCCACCTGTTCGCTGGTGGTCATCGGCCCGCAAGGCAGCCCGCTGCCGGTGGGCGATACGGACCACCCGGAGCGCAACATAATCGTCTGGATGGATCACCGCGCTCTTGACCAGGCCGAACGCATCAACGCCGGTGGCCACGACGTGCTGCGCTATGTCGGCAGCCAGATTTCACCGGAAATGGAAACTCCGAAGCTGCTCTGGCTGAAAGAGAACCGGCCAGAGATCTTCGGCAAAGCCGAGCATTTTTTCGACCTGACCGATTTCCTGACATGGCGGGCAACCGGCAGCCTTGCACGGTCCATCTGCACGGTTACCTGCAAATGGACCTACCTTGGTCATGAGCGCCGCTGGGACGCCGACTATTTCCAGTCCATCGGTCTTGCCGAACTCTGCGCGAATGATTTTGACCGCATCGGCACCACCGTTGTCGATGCGGGAACGGCTCTGGGCAGCGGGCTGACGGCAGAAGCGGCCGCAGACCTGGGTCTGCATGAAGGGACACCCGTTGCTGCCGGGCTGATCGATGCACATGCGGGCGGTGTCGGCACGGTCGGGTGGCAGGACCAGACTGAGGCGGGATCCGCGACAAGCCGGATGGCCTATGTCTTCGGCACCTCCGCCTGCACCATGACCTCGACAACAGAACCGGCCTTCGTGCCAGGCGTCTGGGGACCTTATTTCTCCGCGATGGTTCCAGGCCTCTGGCTGAACGAGGCAGGCCAGTCGGCGGCAGGTGCCGCCATCGACCATCTGGTCCGCTTCCACCCGGCCTCCACTGACGCCCTCAAGCAGGCAAAGGAAGCAGGCCTAGGCCTCAACCAGTGGCTTGCTGCGGAAGCCGAGCGGCTTGCACCGGAGGGGACAGACATTTCAAGGCTGGCAGACGGTCTGCATGTGGTGCCTGAATTTCTCGGCAACCGTGCGCCGTTTGCCGATCCGGAAGCCAAGGCCGTCATTGCGGGCCTCGATATGGACACATCCGTCGCCGCTCTCGTCAGGCTCTATGTCGCGGGCATCTGCGGTCTCGGATACGGCCTCAGACAGATTGTCGAGGCGCAGTCCGCAAAGGGCATCCGGACGGACACCATCGTCGTCAGCGGCGGTGCAGGCCAGAGCCCTTTGGTGCGCCAGCTTCTGGCGGATGCCACGGGCCTCGTGATCGCCGCTCCCAAAACCGCGGAACCGGTCCTTCTCGGCTCGGCCATGCTCGGCGCTGTCGCTGGTGGCCTGCAAAAAGACATTCCGGCCGCCATGGCCGCCATGTCGGCAGCCGGCGAAACCTATGCACCCGGCGGCGCTGAGGCCACATCCTACCACAACAAGCGGTACGAAGCTTTCGAGCTGCTCCAGCAGGCCGCCCGCAAGATCCGCGGATAACGCTGCCCGCCATTCCAAACGGAAAGAGAGACATGAAGTTTTTTGTCGACACGGCGGATGTCAGCGACATCCGCGACCTCACAGAACTCGGCCTTATCGATGGTGTTACCACCAACCCGTCCTCGATCCTCAAGTCCGGCCGGGACATCACCGAAGTGACCCGCGAGATCTGCTCCATTGTCGAAGGTCCTGTTTCGGCCGAAGTGACGGCGACCGAATTCGAGGCAATGGTGCGGGAAGGCAAGACCCTTGCAAGGATCGCCCCCAACATCTGCATCAAGCTGCCGCTGACGCTGGATGGTCTCAGAGCCTGCCGTGCACTGACTGCCGAAGGGTTCAAGACCAACGTCACCTTGTGCTTTTCCGCCAATCAGGCGCTGCTGGCGGCCAAGGCCGGAGCAACCTTCATTTCCCCTTTCATTGGCCGACTGGACGATATGGCCATGGACGGAATGGAGCTGATCCGCGAGATCCGGCAGATCTACGACAATTACGGCTTTGAGACCGAAATTCTTGCCGCCTCGATCCGCACGGTCAATCACGTCAAGGAAGCCGCGTTGATCGGCGCCGATGTGGCAACCGTGCCGCCGGCAACGATCAAGGCGCTGGTCAAGCACCCGTTGACCGACAAGGGACTGGAGCAGTTCCTTGCGGATTGGGCAAAGACCGGCCAGACCATCGCCTGATCGACTGAAGAGTACGTACAAGCAACTTGCCGGTTCCACCCATGGGCGGAGCCGGTCAATCCGCTCGAATTGAACCCGATGACGGTTCGGGCGTTTCCAATGGAGAGACATCCATTGGAGGATAGTATGCGCCCGCACGAAAATGTCCGGACGATTGCAGCCCTTGCCACCGCACTGGCCCTTGTGTGCGGCACCGCTCTTGCAGACGACAAGAGCGGCGACTGCCAGGTTGAACCCGGCGCAAAGTCGCAAGACAGGGTTCCCACCGATACCGAAGAAACTGCCAGCCTCTCGGACTGCGACGGTGTTTTGACGCCAGCCCCGGTCGGAGACCGCGAGCTTGTCGAACCTGCTCCCGATGTCGGTGAAACGCCTGTCATCACTCCGGAGGAGATCCCGGATCAGCAGCCGGCGGACTGAGGCGACCGCCAGCTAGGTCGATGATACTTACGAACGAAGCAAACGCTTGGTGGACCCGACAGCGGTTGCGATCTGGGAATAATGCGTCTTGCGCTTTTCCGAGTTTCCGGCCGAACGCAGCAGTTTGGTGACGCTTTCGTCGATGGCTTCCGATGCTTCACGGCGAGCCTGCTCGAGATTGGCCGAGGAAACGGCCCGGTAGGTACGCTGACCCACGGCCGCGCGTGGAGCGCTCCGGTCCTGGTATTTTGAGACAATGCCATCAAGCTTTCGGGAAAGGCTCCGCAATTCCCGCGCCGCGTCGCGATAGTTTGGCCGGTTTTCAATTGTCGAGGCGGCGCGCCCCAGAACATTCCTCAAACAGTCGAAGCGGTATTCGGGCCGGATGGAATTGCGGCACTCGTTGCTGCCGTTCTGGATTATCCAGATGACACCGCGGGTGACCCTTTCATCGAGACCATAAGATGCGCTCAGCTTCGGGTCGCGTTCCTGCCGATCGACATCATAGGAAGGGGCAGACGGTTCGCTGCTCATGGAAGAGCTGTACTGGGCAAGCAGTAGCTCCTCCAGAACCGAACCCAATGGATCTGCCGGCGCAAGCGACTGCCCCCCCGGGACGGCGACCGCATAAGCAGGCACACTGGCAGCCGTCACGACTTGTCCGGCGAGCACGGCAACCGCCACACCTGCGCAAAACCTGTTTCCAAACATGACTTCCTCCAATCAACTATTCAAACACATCGAACAAATCACCAGAGACAACTGATCGAACCGGGCAGCAATCACGATTGGCGCGACACCTGCTATCGGAAAAGCAGCAAAAACCTGCAATATGACTTAGAAAAACGTCTGCACTGTCTACTTTGAAATCAGGGATTGATATTTCCCGAAATGTTTCTTTTGATTGTTCTTTTTCAATTTTAACCCCTTGGAATAAAAGAACAAGTCAAAAATTACCCAGCGTCAGCAGTGTGCAATAATGGCTTTGGAAGGCGCAAACCCATCTCAGCCGGAAAACGCTCTGGCCCCTATTCGGAAAGCCCGTAAGCTTTGCGCAGACCTCTCTGGGTCTGCGGGCCGAACTGGCCGTCGATGGTCCCGGTATAGAAAGAGCGTTCTGAAAGTTTCCGTTGAAGGGAGCGCCGTGTCGTGGCCTTGAACATCTTCGGGTTTTCCGAGAGCTGGCTCAAAACTTCCTCGTTGCCGGATCTCAAGGCGCGATAAAGATATTCTGCCGCATCGTCCGGTTCCTTGCCATCGACCACGCCGTCATCGATCAGAGCTGCGTAATTGAACATTGCTTCCGGGTGCCGCTGATCGGCAGCCTTTCCGAACAGCTCGATTGCCTTTTTCGGATCACGCGCAATCCCCAGGCCACCCTGATAATAAAGGAACCCGAGATCGTTGATGGCATCCGCAAAGCCCTCGTCTGCGGACTTGCGAAACAGTTCCAATGCCTTTTCGACATCCTGTTCGACGCCAATGCCGCGCTCATACATGCGGGCAAGTTCGAACATGGCTTCAGGATCACCTGCTTCCGATGCAGTTTCCAGAAATGCTGCCGCGCGGGAGGGATCGTAGCGGTCCTCGCTCGGGTTGAGGCGCATGTAGGCAAGGCCTTTCAGCGCCCTGCTGTCGCCCTCCCTTGCCGCCACCTGCAACTGCTCTTCCTGGCTGACTTCAAGGCGCCCCCAGGCGTTAAGACGGTCTGCCGCCGCAAGCACGTTGACCTCCTGGCTGCCGCCCGCAAGGAAGTAGGGTTTGCCGGACAGCGAGCCGTAGGTGTGCGGCTCCTGCGCGTTGGCGGTGGCTTTCAGCACGGAATCGCGCACCTGCCGGAAGGCAAGGCCTATTTCCAGATCCCTGATCTTCAAGGTCTGGGCCAGTGCCGATGCAAACGGACTGTTTTCACCTGCCCCGTCCAGTGCAACGGCTCCTGCTTCGGCGGCGTAGGCCACCAGCGTCCCGCGTTCGGGAGAAGGTGCTGCCAGCCCGCGGCCGTAAGCCCCCTGATTTACGGTGAGCGTTTCCTGCCCGCCCACATCGGCAAACGGGTCATTCCGGCAGGAATCCAGGATCACGATCCTGAGCTGCCGGGCCTTGTCGACCGCTTCCAGAATGTCATCGAGAGAAATCGAGGTATCGGCAACCTGCTGCCTGCTTCCGGCCTTGGCGTCGGAGGGAACCAGGAAATTGCGCCCGCCGACTTCGATCCCGTGGCCGGCAAAATAGACGAGAGCCACATCCGCCGTTTCCGCCTCGAAGGCGAAACGGTCCAGAAGTTCCCGGAACTCCGCAAGCCCGATGTTGAAATGCTCGGACACTTCGAAATTCAGTTCGTTCAAGGTATCCGAAATCAGCTTGCCGTCATTGGTGGTGTTGCTCAGATCGGGAGCGTTCTCATAGCCCGCAATGCCGACCACAAGCGCCATGCGCCGTTCCGCGAACGGGTCCGTCGCCGCGTGAGCTGACAGGCCTGCCAGCACCAGAAACACCACAACAGACCAGACAGCCAATCCGTTGATTTTAAAAGTCTTCAACAGCAGTTCGACCCGGTTTCGCATTGGCGCAATCACATGAAAACCCTGTTTCCGGCTTAGTACAAGTCCCGGAAACACCGCTTTCATAATTGGCGGATTACCTTGCGAAAACAACCCCTCTTTTCGCAACGTCACATGACTGCAGCTGTCCCCCTCCAACCGGAACATTCCCAAAAAAGCGGCCGGTCCGCGACTAACGAACCGGCCAAGGCGGACATTGCCTGAAGACCACATCAGACAATCCGGGTTGATCAGCCACTGCATGCAATCCCGCGCAATCTTGCGCTGAAAAGCGGCCGTCGACCGTAAAATGCCTCCAGTTGCCTACTCCTCCCGGAAGGCACGTGACATGCTGTCGACGATCGGCTTGGTCAGATACTGCATGAAGGTTCGCTCGGCCGTCTGGATCATGATTTCCGCAGGCATGCCCGGGGTCGGAACGAAGTTCAGTACCCTTGTCAGTTCGCCCGGCGAGATATCGATGCGAGTGACGTAAACCTCACGCATGATGCCCGTACTGTTGTCGGTGATTGCATCTGCGGACACATATTGCACTTCGCCTTCCAGCACCGGCGTGGTGCGTTGATTGAGGGCGGACAGGCGAACAGTGGCCTGCTGGCCGATATGGACGCTGTCGATATCGGTTCGCGAAATCAGTGCCTCGATGATCAGCGGTGCGTCGGACGGCAGAATCTCGACAATCGTCTTGCCGCTTTCGATAACCCCACCGGCTGTGTGGTAGTGCATGCGTACGATGGTGCCCGAAACCGGTGCCTGAATGACGGCACGCTCGAGAACGTTGCGCGCCTTGCGGGACTGCTCTCTTGCCGCATCCAGCTCGGCCTCGATGGATTGCAGGTCATCAAGCACCTTCTCGTTATAGGCAGCCCGTGTCTGCTTGACCTGTTCCTGGTGCTGCAGCACCTGGGCATTGGCCTCCTGCATGGACGATGCCAGCCTCCCGATCTGCCCTTCCGCTTCTGCGATCGCTCTTTCCAGTGCATTCAGGGTCGGCTTCAGCAGAAGGCCTTTTTCGAAGAGAAGTTTTTTGCCCGTGTGTTCTTCCTGCAGGATCGCAAGCTGCCTGATCATGGCATCATGCTGTTCACGGTAGCCGTCGCGGCGGTGCTGAAGGGATTCGATCGTGCTCTCCAGAATCCTGATATCGCTCGTCAGCTTGGCCTGTGATCCGATGAAACTCAGCTTCTGGCCGGCGATGATGGTGGCAATTTCCTCATCGTCCTTCAGGTCCAGCAATGTTTGTGGGAATTCCACCTCCTTCAGCCAGAGATATTCGGCGCGCAGACGGGCGTTGATCGCTTCCAGCCGCGCCAGCTTGAGTCCCAGCTGTCGCTCGTTTGCGGATGCGACGGTTTCGTCGAGACGAACAATCGGATCGCCTTTTTGAACGCGCTCGCCTTCCTGCACCAGGATCTCCTTCACGATCCCGCCTTCGTAGTGCTGAATCTGCTTGTTCTGTCCGGTTGCGACAAAGGTTCCGCTTGAAATCACGGCGGCTGCCAACGGCGCGGTAAAGGACCAGGCGGCAAAGCCTCCTATGAAGAAGACCAGCATGAAAACGCCGATCAGCGTGTGCCAGAAAATCGATCTCGGCACTGCCGAATACCAGTCCATCGGTTCGTGATGTGTCAGAGCGTTGCTCATCTTTTCCCCCTGGCTTGAGCCGTCCCTGGCGGCTGCCAACGCTTATCCTTGTTGCTGAACCGCTCTTTGTTTCTTCCGGTCGGCAAGGAGTTCCAGCACCTCGTTGCGGAAACCGAACATGCTGATGGAGCCGTCGGCCAGAACGAGGATCCGGTCGACACATTTCAGCAGGGACGGCTTTTGCGTGATCGCGACGACGGTGATGCCTTCGGCCTTGGCATGTGCCATTGCCCGTGCAAGTGCTTCGTCGCCATTGGTGTCCAGATTTGAGTTGGGTTCGTCCAGAACGACGAAACGTGGATTACCGAAGAATGCCCTGGCAAGCGCGATACGCTGCTTCTGACCGCCTGACAGCGGTGCACCGTCGGCCGCAACGACCGTTTCATAGCCGTGGGCCAATTCAGAAATCATGGCGTGCACGTCGGCCAGACAGGCAGCTTCATAGATCTGTTCGTCCGAAGCATCTTCGCGCATACGGCCGATGTTCTGCTTGATCGTGCCCGGGAAGAGCTGAACGTCCTGCGGCAGGTAACCGATGTTCTCACCCAGCTGCCGCTGGTTCCAGTTGCGCAGATCCATCAGGTCCAGACGCACCGCGCCCGATGTCGGCAGGATGGACCCCACCAGCATCTTGCCGAGTGTGGTTTTGCCGGCTCCCGAGTTGCCGATGATCGCAAGAGAGTCCCCGGCTTTCAGCGAGAAGGTGATGCTGTTGAGCACGACCCGCTTGGTCCCCTGGGGCACGTAAAGCAGGCGTTCGACATCAAGCCGGCCTTGCGGCTTGGGCAGAACGAGACGTTCGGAATTGAGCGGCGAGGATTTCAGCAGTGTCGAGATCCGGCCATAGGAATTGCGCGACAGCAGATACTGGTTCCAGCCCTCGATCGCGCCCTCGATGGGCGACAGAGCCCGGCCGCCGATAATGGAGGCGGCAATCACCATGCCCCCGGTCAGTTCACCCTGGATGGCAAGGAAGGATCCCCACCCGAGCATCGCCACCTGCGTCAGAAGCCGGACAGCCTTGGTGATGGAGGCCGAAACAATGTTTCTGTCCTGCGCACTGACCTGCGCGCGCAGCGACGCAGCCGTATCGCGCCCCCACAGGTGCACTGCTTCCGGGATCATGGCCAGGGCGTTGATGATCTGCGAATTCCTGGACATCGCGTCCAGATGCAGGTTCGCCTTGCTCTGGTTCTGGTTCGCATCACTGAAATGCCGGGACGTGATCTTCTGGTTGATCACCGCGATCACAAGCAGGATCAAACAGGTGCCACCGACAATCATCCCCAGGTGCGGATGGATGAGGTAGATCGCCACCAGGAAAAGCGGCGCGAAGGGACCATCCAGAAATGCCATCATGGTGCCGGACACCAGAAAACCCCGCAATTGCTGCAGGTCGTTCAGGATCTGATACTCCTTGCCGTTACTGTTGAGCGAAGCTCGTGCGGCGGCTGCGAGGATGGGTGAACCCAGTTGCGATGCGAGTTCGACCGCCGTGCGCATGAGGATGAAGCGGCGGATGGCATCGAAGGCTGCCTGCAGCAGAACCGCCCCGACGATCACGCCTGTCAGCATGACCAGCGTGTCCAGCGAGCGGCTGGTCAGGACCCGATCCGAGATCTGGAACAGATAGACCGGAATTGACAGCACAAGCACATTGATGACGCAGGAAAACATCAGCACGATGAGTAGATTGCGCCGAACGGCGGCGACCCCGTTTTCGAGTGCCTTGGAAAGATCGGGCGGTGTCGTCCGTTGGTGGAACTCGGGCTTTTCAGCCTTGGCTTTGCCTGTGCCTGTGCCTGTGCCTGTGCCAGCACCTGTCCGGGCGGACTTGCCGCCGTCCGCCGGTTTCGCCCTTGCGTCTCCCGCGTTCAGAGCTGGTCCGCCTGCAGCGGCTGTCTTTGCGCCGACAAGCCGTGCATCACCCTTTTTCGCATCGGGGCCCAGCACCTGCGGCTCACCCGCCCGGTTCGTCCGCTGCCCATCGGCAACATCGTATGAAATGGTCATGACCTGCCTCCCCTAAGCGACCATTGTCGCCATCGGATCGACACAGACCTCGTCCGGCACCTGGTTCAGGTTGACGGTTTCGAGATCGTTGTCACCATTGGTCAGCATGCCGTCAGCCAGGAAGACAACGGCCTCCGACGCAAGACCCGCCCCGCCGTGCGCAGGTTGCTCAACATCTGCGGTCAGGATCTCCGCCTGGTAAAGCAAAGCTTCCGAATAGGTGTCGCCACCGACGCGAACAACATTGTCCACGCTGGCTTCCTGGATCACCGCGGCATTGTAGAGAAGGTTTGAATCGCCGTTGATGCTGGTGCCTTCGCTTGAGACATCGACCCCAAGCGTGGCGATGCTGTCGCTGTCGCCCAGGATATTGACCTGTTCGAGGTAATTGATGTCGTAGACATCACCGGAGATATAAAGAACGTTCAGCTGGTTGAAAGGCGAGGTTTCGCCGCTGAAGAGCCCGGACAGGAAGTCATCGCCGAGATCCTCTTCACCTGCCGTTGCGAGCCGGTTCGCGCTTGCCGGATCCAGGTCGACGACGGAACTGTTGTAGTTGGAAACGATATAGGCCTCGTTCCAGAGCAAATTGTCGATCTGCCCGTCAGGCATCGGCATGGAAGCGTCTTGTGTGCCTTCGGCAATGACCTGATCGAAATTGACCATGACGTTGGTCTGGCTGATCACATTGGCCGAGTAATAATCGCCTCCGATCAGGATCAGATCGAAAAAGGTGCTCAGCTCCGTAAGGTTGAGAGCATTTGTCAGAATATTGCCACCGGACATGATCGTCGTGCCCGAGCCGTCTTCCTGGTAGACGATGGTGTCGTTGTCGACCAGGTAGTTCTTCTGGGTCAGCCAATTCACGAAGGTCATGTCACCTTCGTGGAAAGTGATATCCCAGAGTGAATGATTGCCGACCGGAGCAACATCCATGGGCAGATCCGAACCGGTGTTCATGATCGATGCGATGTTGTAGCTGCCGGTACTCGGATCCGTCGCCCACTCGCCAAGACCCGCCAGATGCGGCGCTGCCAGAACATTTGTCTGGCTGATAATGTCGAGATCGTAATAATCGCCGGCCACAGCTATGGTCGCGGCCTTGCCCCAGACGTCCACCAGAATGGCCTGATTGATCAGTGTGTTGTTGCCGGCACTGATTTGCAGCGAAGCGGAGGTTCCGGCGGTGTCCACCAGCGAAGTCAACTCGCCCGAGGCGCTTTGCGGTCCCTCGAGCACCACGTCATCGGAGTTCGCTTCGGCGTCATCGTCCGGAGCACGGCCCTTCAAATGCTTGATGACTTCGTCAAGACGGGCGGCTTCCTCGACAACGATGCCGTTCTGATAGAGCTGCCCGGTGTCATCTCCGGTTGCCAGAACCTGTTGCCCGACACCGGGAGCGCCGGCTTGCATGGTTTGGGCTGTTTCCGTCCAGGCTGCGACGGTCGCGCTCAGATTGCCTGCCGGATTGTCTGCTTCCGTAAAGCTGAACCTGCCGGTGATCCCGGCGGCCTCCAGCGCATCGAGGAAGGAGATGAGTGATGGTGCTTCGTAATCGAAATGATAGTGGAGACCCGTGTTGGACAGATAGTCGTTGTCCTCCAGCACGTTTTCGGACCGGGACACAACGGCAAAGCTGTTGGGCAGCACTTCGTGCTGGAACGTTATGAAGCGGACACCGCCTGTCAGCGCGATGGTGTAGGGATTGAAAGTCCCCTCAACCGGCGGCGGCATCAGATGTGCCCGCATGCCAATGCCATCCCACTCATAAAAGTTCAGGGCGGCGGGAACGTCGTCATAGTAGCTGTAACCATCGAATTCGTAATGGATATTCGGATTGAGGTCGAGCAGCTGATAGTCGGGCCAGACTGTCAGCAGCGCCTCCATCGCCTCACCTTGCTCTGCCTGTTCGGCAGCAAGCTGTGCCGCGCGGAATTCAAGATACTCAAGGCGGGCGCGGGCCTCCTCGAGTGACATGGAAAAGCTTCCTACAAAATGCGAAATCGCTTCACGCGTAAGGTCATCATAAAAAAACATGTCAGCCCCCTAATCTGAATGAAGGGTCGTTTTCGCGGTCAAACTCGCGCGAATCTAAATACGAGAGGCCGCGTTCAGCAGGCGCGGAGCAAGTGAGCTCCGCGCCTGCTGCTGTTTTCCGGAATTGAAAATCAATTCAGGAACAAACCGGATCAGCTCAGGGAGCCGAGATCTTCACCGGTCATCAGGCTGTCCATGTTGCCGCCGACAATGGTCATGTCGACAGAGTTGTTCAGGATGTTTTCGCCCTGCACCAGCGTGTTGGTGAATGCCGATGCATCGTTGGAAGCGGATGCTTCAGCCGCATTCATGCCCTGGACGAGCGCATCGTCATCAGCGATGACGCTGACGCTGCCGGAACCGAGGTCATCGATTTCCAGATTGCCTTCCAGGTCGACCGACATGCCATGGAAACCGGCATGACCGAACCAGGTGCCGACATGGCCACCGAATGCCTGCATGTCAGCATCGACGTATGCCGACCCGCTGGAGCCGCCTGCCGAAATACCGTCATCGGTTTCGGCATCGCCACCCTTGGCACTCAGGGTCTGGTTGAAGCCGGCGTTGTTGGTTGCCGTCGTACCGTTGGCCCAGTCGTTGTCTTCCAGCTGGTTGCTGTTGTTGAGCACGACACCGGCATCATTGCCGCCACCATTGAGGGCTTCGTTCAAAATGTCTTCAACGGTGATGTCGTCGCCCGGGCTGTAGTCGATGCCGCCGTTGACGCTCACGAGCATCTCGTCGACTTCAGCGCATTCTTCCAGGTCGATGTCCACGACATCGTCGTCGTCATAAACAAAACCTTCTTCGAAGTTCATCACGACTTCGGCCTTGTTGATGATCTTCGAGTCATCGACTGCATCGAAATCAGAGTAGTTGAATTGAGTTCCACGCTTACCAGACATGATAATAGTCCTTGTTCATCGCGGCGAGCCGGGTCTCGCAAGACCGGCGTTCACACCGCATTCTGACTTGGAAACGGGCGCAGCTGGCGTTTCGGAAACAGGTTCGAAACAGAAAACCGCAGCGCCGATCGAACATCTTAGAGCTCGTCTTCACCAACGCTGTCGGTGTAGAGATCGCCGCCGACAATCGTCGTGTCGACCGAGTTATTGAGAATGTTCGCACCCTGCACCAGCTCGTTGACGAACGCTTCGGTTGCGTTGGCGGCATTGGCAGCGGCCATCACTTCACCAATCACCGTCGCATCATCGAGGGCATCCACGGTCATGGACGACCCACCGAAAGCCAGACCGTCATCAGCTTCCGCCGAACCGCCGTTGGCAGTCAGCTTCTGCGTGAAGGACCCTTCATTGGCGACAAAGGTGTCTTTTGCCCAGTCGTTGTCTTCCAGCTGGTTGCTGTTGTTGATTGCAATGCCGGTATCGTTCCCAAGGCCGTTCAGCGCATCATTGAGGACGTCTTCGACCTTGATATCGTCGCCCGGGTCGAAGTCGATGTTGCCTTTCGCAATCAGAATGTCCTCGACACTCGCATGGTCGCCGATGTCCAGGTCAATGTTGTCGACGTCCGAAGGACCGTTCTCGAAATCCACATTGATCACGGGATCGAAGTCACTGTCGACATACTTGAACACCTGGTTGTTCACATCCTGGGTGTTGTCGTCGTCCGAGTATTCCCACTCGTAGCTCTTCGAATTGTCGATGTTTATTTCGTGATTATAGTTGGTGTTGTACTCGCTAGAATAAGTCGGATTGAACGACTTATCGATGTTCAGCTCGTTTTTATGCCAAACGTATTCGCTCATGGTTCTGTCCTCAGATCGGACAGCTCGGCAGATCGTCTTCTATCGATTTGCATAGGGCTGTCGTGGTTAAGAGGAGCGTTACCGCCCCAGATCAAATGGAAAATGGCAAAAACAACCACTTCAGCTAATCAAAGTAGATTTAGCTGCTCCATTTACTCTTCGGCTGGAAGTCAAATTTGAGGATTAGGATCCACAAACCGAGGATTTACACAAATACGAGAATCTCCCAGCCGGTAAAAACAATGACAGAACAGGGGGTTTGCAATAAGCCGGAAATCTTAACTAAACATTTACCATTCAAGTTTCGCGGATATCTAGCGACATAGGTAAATCACGCGAGGTCAAAAAAAGTATTTAATTGCAATATCTTGAAGCAAAATCTGATCCGCGACTAAATCGAATTATTAATATAACCTAAGGTAAGTTTGTTATATACAAGTTATGGGTGAGGAGAAATTCAGACTAGGGGGTCACTGCACAAATCCCTGTTAATACTGCGATTTGGACGGCATGTTCATTTTCCGACAGCCACCCATTTCCCGCACCTATCCTTGGTCTGAACAAACAAGATAAGAAATTTTATTTTTTTAAAAACCGCATGGCTAATGCCGACGGCAGAATAAGCCGGATGAATATTTACAAAAACGCTTCTCCCAGGCCCTGTTTCTGGCAATTGCAAGTGAAAGAGAGTCCAAATTAAATTTTATCTTAGTTTGTAGGGGTGACAGTAATGACTAGCGTAAATTACGAGAATAAAGGTTCAATCTATTATATTGGAGCGTCCGAAAAGTTTCCGAAGGAACTGGAAGGAGTAATCGACCGGGAAATAGAGGATGGACGTTTTATCCGTATCACTCAGAAAATCGATCTTTATCGCTCGGAGCGCCGTGGGGAATTTTCAAAACGCCTTTTCCTGATTGACGAAGGCTTCAGCGCGGAGCGCAAGGAAGCTATTGCCTGCCTGCGGAAAAACTTCCCCGAAGCAAACCTCTGCATGCTGATCAATGATGATCTGTCGTTCCCCTCGATCATCAGCGATTATTTCCAGGAAGGCCTGATCAAGAGCGTGCTGCCGATGAACCTTCGGATCGATCTCTGGCTAGGCGCTATCCGTCTCATGCTCAACGGCGGCCATTATCTGCCGGCTGATGCCATCAAGTACATGGGAATGGAAAGGCCTTACGGCGCAGCCCCGGCCATGCATCAGCGCAGGCACCGCAGCCGTACCAGGAACCGCTTCGGCAAGCTGACGAAACGGGAAACCGAAGTTCTATGCCTCATCTCCGAGGGATATCAGAACAAGAACATCGCCGAAAAATTGTCCCTGTCGGAGCACACCATCAAGCTCCATATTCATCACATCATTTCAAAGCTCGGCGTTTCAAACAGAACGGAAGCAGCCGCGATCTACATTCAGACGGAACAACGACCACCCAACCTAGAGGCCTGAAGATGAGCGCGGCAGATGCGCCCACAATGGCGGACGAATTCCAGACGTTTCTCGCCCTCATGGGTCGGCTGAATTATACGTGGACCAACACGGAGAGCCTGCTGATCCACATGATCGCGGGCCTCGCCGGCGTCACCAAGGAAGTCGCGACGGTGATCTTCCTGACCCTCAACACGTCGCGTGCCCGAATTGATCTGGTCGAACGGCTGGCCAAGCTCGACGCGCAAAAACCGGACTTGAGGGAAGAGGTGCTGAGCCTAACTCGGGACATGCACAAGACATTGAAATTGAAAAACAAATATAATCACTGCATCTATTCGTTCGACAACGAGGGGCGCAATGCCTCAACCATCCTGATGCGCATCAGCGACCAGAAACACAAGATCGAATACGGCAAGTCCAGCCCGATCAATGCCCGGGAAATCACGCTCGTCAGGGAAACGATCCAGAAGACACAGACGCTGAACAAGTCGCTCTGGGAGTTCTTCAAGCAGCGCAAGTTTCCGGTGTGAGATCCTCCCGCGCTGCACGCAACCTCAACAAAAAAGAGGCCGGATCGGTAAACCGAACCGGCCTTTCAGGGGAGGTAACAGGATGTTTGAGCAGGTTCGGATCGCTCTGATCCGGCTGACTGAACTCTGCCCTGGAGCGTGCCGCGTCTAACTGGAAAGATCTTGCATCGCTTTTTGCACCGAAATCCTCGATTTCAGGCGGTGAAAAGCGATTCCGACGAAACGCGACAAGTTCTAGCCGATCCTGGCGGCAATGCTTTTGGTCTTGCAGTAGCTCTTGAGACCTTCGAGACCTTTTTCGCGGCCGAAACCGGATTTCTTGTTGCCACCGAACGGCACCTCGATCCCACCGGCGAAATACTCGTTGATGTAGATCTGGCCGGCATCGATCTTGCGCGCGAGCTGATGGGCTTTTGCGAAATTCGACGTGTAGATGCCTGCGACCAGGCCGTACTGGCAATCGTTGGCAAGTGCCAGGGCGTGATCGGCATCATCAGCCACCTGCACCGTCAGCACCGGCCCGAAGATTTCCTCCTGCGCCAACTCGTCACTCGCAGAAACGCTGTCGACGATTGTCGGCTCATAGAACCAGCCCTTGCCGGTTTTCGGGTCGGCGGCTATGGCGCCACCCGTCACGATATCAGCTCCCCGCGCCCTTGCGCGGTCGACAAAACCAGCAACCTTCGCAAGATGTCCCGCAGAATTGACCGGCCCGACATCCGGGTTGCCAAGACCGTGCCCGAGTGTCAGCGATTTTGTGCGTTTCACCAGTTCCGCAACGAAGTTCGCGTGAATGTTCTTCTCGATCACAAGACGAGATCCAGCGGAACAGATCTGGCCGGCATTCTCGTAGATCGCACCGAGAACACCGGATAGCGCCTGTTCCCGGTCACAATCGCCAAGCACCACCACGGGCGATTTGCCACCAAGCTCCAGCACCACGCGGGTGATCTCGTCAGCTGCCGCCTTCATCACCGCTTTGCCCGTCTGGACCGAACCGGTGAACGTGATGTGGTCGACATCCGGATGGGATGTCAGTGGAGCACCGGTTTCGGCGCCGGTTCCGGTCACGACATTGCACACGCCTGCCGGCAATCCGGCATCATGCAGGATCTTCGCAAGCAGCAGTGCGGTGAACGGCGTTTGTTCGGCAGGCTTGGCCACAACCGTGCAGCCGGCTGCAAGCGCCGGCGCAAATCCGCGCGCAGCGGTGGAGATCGGAAAGTTCCACGGAATGATGTGGGCCGTGACCCCGACCGGCTCGTGAATGGCGTAACCGACATAATTCGGCCCAAGGGGAAAGCTGTCTCCCTGCAGTTTGTCGCAAGCGCCCGCGTAATACTCGAACGTACGAGCCGCACCGCGCACATCGCCTTGAGCTTCCTGCAGTGCCTTGCCGCTGTCCAGCGTTTCGGCAACGGCCAGAAGATCGAGATTTTCCAGGATAAGCCTGGACGCTTGCAGAAGGATCCGGGACCGCTCCACCGGCGCCATGTCTCGCCAGACCGTCTCAAAAGCAACCTTTGACGACTTTACCGCCTGATCGACATCCTCGGCTGTGCCCGCCGTGAAGCGGGCGAAGGCCTCACCCCGGCCCGGATCAAAACTTTCCATGGTGCGGTTATGGGATGGCTGCGTGAAGCTGCCGTCGATGAAATGGCCGAGGGGCAACGCCTTCAGCGTGCCCGTGGCCTGATATTCCGCGATGAGTTCGCTTGCTCCGGACATCGTTAGCCTTCCAGGGAACTGATCTTGTATGTGGATTTCGCCAGCCACTCCGGACTGATCTCGACACCCCACCCCGGCGCATCTGTCACCGTGGCATGCCCGTCGACAATCTCGTACGGCGACGCGGTGAAGAGGCCGTATTGCCAGGGATAATAGTCGGCTTCCTCGATGGAGAATTCGAGATATTTGCCCGCATTCGGGATCGCCCGCAGCAGATGCATGGTGAACAGCGTCACCAGCGACAGGTTGGCTGCATGCGGTGTGCAGGGAATGCCTGCCTCATGCGCCATTTGTGCCACCTTCATGGTGCGGACCATACCACCGAGATAACAGACGTCCGGCTGAATGATATCGACAACTCGTTCATCGATCATCCGCTGCCAGTCCACCAGAGAGCAATCCTGCTCCCCCCCTGTCACATCGATGTCGAGAGCATCTGTCACTTGCCTGGTCTGGTCATAGTGCCAGTAGGGGCAAGGCTCCTCGTAATGGGAAATGCCGTTGGCTTCCAGGAACCGGCCGATCTCGATGGCCTTGGCTGGCGAATAGCAGGAGTTGGCATCGACCAGCAGTGCGGTGTCGTCACCAAAGGCCTTGCGCATGGTCGGCACGATTTCTTCCGTCCGGCCCGGCCATTCGTCCTGGTCGCGGCCGCATTCGGCACCGATCCGGAACTTGAAGGCATCGAAGCCGTAAAGGTCCTGCTGCTTCTTGAGGCGACCCGCCTCGTCTTTCGCCGTGATGTCACGCTTCATCGACGACCCGTAGGCCCGCACCTTGCCCGGCGTTCCGCCGAGCAGTTCGCACACCGGCTTGCCTTCCAGCTTGCCGCGAAGGTCGAACAGGGCAGTGTCCAGCCCCCCCATCGCCCGGCGCAGATAGGATCCGGGAAACTTGTGCTCCCGTTCCGGGATGATCTCCATCAGGTGTTCAATGTCGAAAGCGTCTTCGCCCAGCGCATAAGGTGCAACCTGACGGTGGACGACCTCTGCGGTGATATCCGCGTAGTAAGGCGCTACCTGCCCCCATCCGGTAGCACCGTTTTCGGCGGTTGCACGAACGAAGCAGACAAACTCATTGGTAAATGTTTCTATTGATTGTATTTTCATTGTCTTATCCGGTCCTCGGACGGACGGTCCCGATGGATTGGGGTTGGCTCGTGAACCGACCCTTATCCAGAATTGGACTTGATAGAAGGTCCGTTTTGCGCAAACTCTCATACCAATTTGGGAGAATGCGATGAAACGGCATGCCGGCGCTGTGCTCTCGTCGATCAAGATCGACAAGACGGCCGAAAAGAAAATTTCGATCCAGCTCTACATGGCCCTGCGCGACCTGCTGCTGACGGGGGCATTGACCCCGGGTGACCGGATGCCGGCCACACGCACCCTGGCGCAGGAGATCGGCGTCTCCCGCACGACGGTAATCGATGCGACCGACCGCCTGATTTCCGAGGGTCTTCTGGAGGCAAGGGTAGGCGCTGGCACGTTCGTGAGTGAAGCGCTGAACGCCCGCCTTGCACCGAAGCCGTCACAGGAGGCCAGCGACATCACCCCCGTCGTGCCGCGCCTTTCCCACGCGACCCGGCACGCCATCCCGGACTTCACCTTGCGCTCGCGCCTGCCGCACAAATCGCAGGCCTTCGTCACAGCACTGCCGGCGCTCGACGCCTTTCCGATGGCGCAATGGGCAAAACTCTCCGCACGGCACTGGCGCAAGGACCGCGACCACATTGCCGGCTATGGCGAGCCCTTCGGCTACATGCCGCTGCGCCGGGCGATTGCCCGTCAGCTCAATGCCTCCCGCGGAATCAAGTGCGACCCCGAACAGATATTCATCACCAACGGCGCCCAGCGCGCATTTTCCCTGGTCGGCGGCATGCTGGTCAATCCGGGCGAGCCGATCTGGTTTGAAAATCCTGGCGCAATTGGTGCGCGCAACGCTTTTGTTGCCATTGGCGCAAGGCCAATTCCTGTCGCTGTTGACGAGGAAGGCCTTTGCATCGAGGACGGCCTTGCCAAGGCGCCCTACTTTCGGCTCGCCTTCGTAACGCCATCCCACCAGCAGCCGCTTGGCCACGTCATGAGCCTTTCCCGCCGCCTGGCGCTTCTGACAGCCGCCAATGAAGCCGACGCCATGATCGTGGAGGACGACTACGACGGCGAGTTCTATTTCGGCGACCAGCCACCACCAACGCTCAAGAGCATCGATACCCACGGCCGGGTAATCTATGTCGGCACCTTCTCCAAATCCCTGTTTCCAGCACTCAGGCTCGGCTTCGTTCTGGTGCCGGAAGGCTTGGTGGAAAGCTTCGAACGGGTCTGCCTGACCTGGCTTGCCGGTGTTCCGACCGTCACCCAGGCGATCGTTGCAGAATTCATGGATGAAGGCATGTTCGCAACCCACATCCGCACCATGCGCCAACTCTACAAGCACCGTCACGATACCTTGATGGCAGAAAGTGCCAGTCTTGCAGGAGACATCGACCTGCAGCCAACCAGCAGCGGCTTTCACGCTGTCGGCCTTTTGTCGAACCGATACGACGAAGACAGGATCGTCGCTGAAGCGGCCAAACACGGCATCACCACCGCCCCCCTGTCTCGCTACGCTCTCGGCCGGATACCGCAGCGCGGCATTGTCCTCGGCTTCGGCAGCTCCGCGCAGGATGACATCCGCAAAGGCATGAAGGTTCTCAAGAAAATCCTGCCTGTTTGCTGCACCAGCTAAGGTGCACCCTCGGTCAATTGGACTGCTAAATTATCTGCAATGGATATATTTGGCAGGCCAATTCCAACCTAGGCTTTTTTCCGGTTAGTACGCTGAGTGCATTCAGGAGGACGTCATGCATTTGAAAACAACACTAACCGGCCTGTTGGCCGCAACCATGCTTGCCGGTGCCGGCTCTGCCCAGGCAGAGACCCTGCGCCTGTTGACCTGGGGGTCTTACGCTCCCGACGAACTGGTCCAAAAATTTGAAGAAGAATATCCGGACATTGATGTTGAAGTCACCTTCTCAAACAACGAGGAAATGATTGCCAAGCTGCGCGCCACTGGTGGTGCCGGCTTCGACCTTGCCCAGCCAAGCCACGACCGCATCTACGCGGCCCAGCTGGAATATGACATCTACAAGCCGCTGGATCTTTCAAAGATCGACACCGGTGCGATGGAAGCCAAGCTGCTTGACGGCGTGAAGGCAAACACAACGATCGAGGGTGAAGTCTACGCGGTTCCCCACCAGTGGGGCACATCCGGCCTAATGGCCGACAAGACAAAGGCTCCGGACCTTTCAAGCTGGGCCGACCTGTGCGACCCGGCCTACAAGGGCAAGACCTCGATGCGCCTGAAGCGCACGATCCTGCTCGGCACGGCCTTCTCGATGGGTGAAGACCCGTTCGCGGCCTACGCGGACCTTGAGAAATACCAAGGCATCCTGGACAAGGTCGCCGACAAGCTGATCGAGTGCAAGGACAACATCAAGGCCTACTGGAAAGGCGGCGACGACCTGTCCGCCATGATGCTGTCAGGCGAAATCGTGGCATCCGAAACCTGGGATTCCACCGCCTACAAGCTCTACGACCAGAACCAGAACATCGTCTTCGTTCCGCCGAAGGAAGGCGCGCTAGCCTGGATCGACACCTTCGCCCTGCCGCGCAAGGGCAAGGCGGATGATGCCGCCTACAAGTGGATCAACTTCGTGCTGCGGCCGGAAAACGTGACCATCATGTCCGGCAGCACCGGCGCGATTGCCGCGGTCAAGGGTGGTACCGACCTGCTGCCGGAAGACAAGAAGGCAGCCGTCAATGCGGCCTTCACCGCAGCCGACATCGACAATCTCAAGTTCTTTGCCAACATTCCTCCCGGCGTGGAAGACATGGAAGGCAAGACCCTCGAGAAGATCAAGGCAGCCACAGGCGGCTGATCAGGTTCAGGGCTGCCGGAACCATTCCGGCAGCCCTTTCCTTTTTTTGAAAAAATCAAAACACCGGAGAGAAGCAACCGGGAACACCCGGCGCTCCAAACCCCGACCCCTTCCAGTTGGCCCGCATTGATGAAACACACCTCACCCGCCTACGATCTTGAATGCCTCGACCTTGCCAAGAGTTTTGGAGGATTTCGCGCCGTCAAAGGCGTCTCCTTCGAGATCCCGAGCGGTTCGTTCTTCTCCATTCTCGGTCCGTCGGGCTGTGGCAAGACAACCCTGATGCGCATGATCGCGGGTTTCGAGGACCCGACCTCCGGCGATATCAAGATCAAGGGCAAGTCGGTGCTCGGCGTGCCGCCCAACCGGCGCAACGTCAAGATGGTGTTCCAGCATCTGGCGCTGTTCCCGATGATGAACGTCTACGAGAACATTGCCTATGGCCTCAGGTGCGCAGGCGTGGGCAATGCGGAAATAAAGCGCAAGGTCCAGGACGTACTGGAGCGGATCGCCCTGCCCGACGTTGGCGAGCGGGAAATCCACCAGTTGTCCGGCGGTCAGAAACAGCGCATCGCCATTGCTCGCTGCATGGTGCTCGATCCGGATGTGCTGCTGCTCGATGAACCGCTCGGCGCGCTCGATCTGAAGCTGCGCGAAGCGATGAAGATCGAGTTGAAACTGTTGCAGCACCAGTTCAACACGACCTTTATCTACATCACCCACGATCAGTCGGAAGCACTGGTGATGTCCGATAACGTCGCCATCATGAACCAGGGCATTTTCGAACAGATCGGCACGCCGCAGGATCTCTATCATCACCCCAAGACCGCCTTCGTCGCCGGCTTTGTCGGCGACAGCAACCGCTGGTCCGGCACGGTGAAATCCGCGGATGGCACGGGTGGCAAGGTGGAAACGGACCAGGGGCTTTCGATGAGTTTCAGTGCCGGCGCGGATCAGACCATTCGTGATGGCGACAAGGTGGAGATTTTCGTGCGGCCGGAATTCATCCGCACGGTGCGCGCATCCGAAGCGGACCAGGCCGTGACAGAAGGCGACAACCAGATGAGCGGTGTCATCGACAGCCTGCTCTTCAACGGTGCCAACAGCCGTGTGCTCGTACGGACCGGCAGCGGCGAGCTTATCGAGTCCGATGTGACGGTAACCGGCAACAACGACCTGAAACCCGGAGAAGACGTGCGCCTGATCTGGTCGTCCCGGCAAGCCATGTGTTTTGCCCGCGCGGAGAGCGCATGATGCAGAACAAGGACATCAAACGGCTGTCGCTGATCCTGTTGTTTTCGCCTTTCGCGCTCTGGATCCTGCTTCTGATCATTCTGCCGCACATCGGCATGGTGCTCCTCTCCTTCCGCGAGAAAGTGGCACCGCGCGTCTATGAGTACAGCTTCGCCAACTATCTGGATTTCATAAACGAACCGATCTACTGGAACACGCTTCTTCGAACCGGGTCCATGTCCCTGCTGGTCACTGCACTGGCGCTGCTGATCGGCTTTCCCATTGCCTATTACATCGCCAAGATCGCCGGCCCCAGGGCGCGCGGTGGACTGTTCCTGCTCTGCCTGATCCCGCTCTGGGTCAGCGACCTGATCCGTTCCTTCGGCTGGATCCTGCTGTTGCGCGAAACCGGTGTGATTTCGAATTTCCTGCTCTGGACCGGACTGGTCGGCCAGCCTGTCGAATTTCTCTACAACGACATCGCGGTCATCATCGGCCTCGTCTACACCGTGATCCTGTTCATGATCGTCCCACTGGTTTCGACGCTGGACGGCATGGACAATTCAATGATCGAGGCCGGGTACAATCTGGGCGGCAGCGGCTTCACCGTGCTGCGCCGGATCATCATTCCCTACGCGATGCCGGGCATCGTGGCCGGCTGTATCGTCACCTTCATGCTGACAGCAGGTTCCTACCTGACGCCGATCCTGCTCGGCGGCAAGAATTCGAGCTGGTTTACCGAACAGATCTACAACCAGTTCATCACCCGCTTCAACTGGGAGGGAGGCGCGGCCTTCGGCATGCTGCTTCTGATTTTTACCTCCGTCGTGATCTGGCTCGGACTGAAACTCTCCGGTCAGACCCTCGCCAACACCGTGGCCAAGAGCTGAGGAGGACAGACGATGCTTGCGCAAAAGAACTCCTCTCCGTTCCTGATGGGCTACCGACTCTATGTCGTTGCCTTCTTCATCTTCCTGGCAGCGCCGCTGATTTCAGCCGGAGCCTTCGCCTTCAACGACAGCCTGTTCCCGGCACTGCCCTGGCAAGGTTTCACGCTGGACTGGTTCTTCAGCGACACCGAACCAAAACTCGGCATGTTCCATGACCGGCGTTTGCTGCAGGGGCTTTATTATTCCTTCGTCATCGCAATCTTCGTGGCGGCGCTCTCCGTCTTCGTCGGCACAACCAATGCGTTCCTGTTCGTGCGCGGCGAGTTTCCGGGCAAGAACTTCTTCTACATTCTGATGGTGGTGCCGCTGGTGATCCCGGGTGTCATCCTCGGCATCTCCATCCTGGTCCTGGCCAGCGACACCGCGAACTACATGGAAAACAGGTTCGATCTGGAGCTTGAGTTCCTGAGGCCAGGCCTTCTGCTTGTCGTGTTCGGGCAGTTTTCCTTCATCACCACCATCACCTCGCTGGTGATCACGGCCCGGCTGAAGAAATTCGACGCCACGATGGAAGAAGCCGCCTTCAACCTGGGGGCAAGTCGGGTCCGCGTGTTGCGCACCGTCACACTGCCCTTCCTGCGACCGGCGATGATCGCGGCCGGCATCGTTGCGTTCCTGGTCTCGTTCGAGAACTTCAACACCACGCTATTTCTTGTCGGCTCGGAAGCGCCGCTGACGATCACCATGTATGACCGGATGGCAAAGGTCGGCTCGACGCCGGTCCTCAATGCCGTCTCCTTCGTGCTCATGGTCGGGTCCGGACTGCTTGCGCTGCTATCGATTGCCATCCAGCGCGACAAGACCTCTCAATAGGAGCATTCATGGCGGAGTTCGACTTTGTCATCGTCGGCGCGGGCTCGGCAGGCTCGGTGCTTGCCGACCGGCTGTCGGAGGACGGCAAATACACCGTCTGCCTTCTGGAGGCAGGCGGCTCGGATCTCAATTTCTGGATCTGGATGCCGATCGGCTACGGCAAGGCTTTCTATAACCGGAACATCAACTGGATGTACCACACCGAGGCGGACCCGGGGCTCAACGACCGCTCCGGCTACTGGCCGCGCGGCAAGGTGCTGGGCGGGTCCAGTTCGATCAATGCCATGGTCTATATCCGCGGTCAGCATGCGGATTTCGAGGACTGGAAGGCCCTCGGCAACACCGGCTGGGGCTGGCAGGACGTTCTGCCCTATTTCAAGCGCTCGGAAACCAATTGCAACGGTGCCGACGACTATCGCGGCGGGGATGGCCCCCTTTATGTCTCCTCCATGGACAAGGACGTCCACCCGCTGTGTCAAAACTTCCTGGCAGCCAGCGAGGAAGCCGGCTTCAGCCGTAACCCGGATTTCAATGGCAGAAGCCAGGAAGGTGTCGGCCTCTACCAGATAACCGCGAAAAACGGATTCCGCATGTCGACGGCCCGTGCCTATCTTTCACGCGCGAAAAAACGTCAGAATGTCTCCATCCTGACCAACGCACACACGACCCGGCTGATCCTTGAAAACGGACGGGCGACCGGCGTCGTCTACAGCCGAGGCGGCACCGAGCAGACCGTGAAGGCCCGCCGGGAAGTGATCCTCAGTGCAGGCGCCGTCAACTCGCCGCAAATCCTCATGCTGTCCGGCATTGGTGATGGCGCGGAACTGCAGGCCAAGGGCATCACCTCCACCTTGCACAGCCCTGCTGTCGGCAAGAACCTGCAGGACCATCTTGGCCTCGACTATCTCTACCGGTCCAAAGTGCCGACGCTGAACCAGCAGCTTTATCCCTGGTGGGGCAAGCTCGCCCAGGGCATCCGCTATGTTCTGACCCGCAGTGGTCCGCTGTCGCTCAGTGTCAATCAGGCCGGTGGCTTCGTCAGAAGCAATCCGGATTGTGAACGGCCGAACATTCAGCTGTATTTCTCGCCCGTCAGCTACACCAAGGCGCCGAAGGGGAAACGTCCGCTGATGAACCCGGACCCTTTCCCCGGCTTCCTCCTCGGCTTTCAGCCGACACGGCCAACCAGCCGCGGCCATATCTGCCTGCGCTCCACCGACCCGTTCGACATGCCGGAGATCCACCCGAACTCGCTCAGCACCAACCGTGATCTCACGGAGATGATCGAAGGCAGCAAGCTGATGCGCAAGATCGCCGAAAGCCCTGCCATGCAATCGGTTATCGACGAGGAGATCACACCCGGCCCGAGTGTTCAGACCGACGAGGACATGCTGGCGGATGTCCGCAGCCGCTGTTCCACGGTCTTCCACCCTGTCAGCACCTGTCGCATGGGACCGGACGCGAGCGAAAACGTCGTCGACACGCGCCTACGGGTTTACGGGGTCGAAGGGCTTCGGGTTGTCGATGCCTCGATTTTCCCGACGGTCACGTCCGGCAACACCAACGCACCTGCGATCATGGTCGGCGAAAAAGGCGCGGACCTTATCCTGGAAGACACACGAGCGGCGTAAGGCACGTAATGAACCAGCCTCTTTTTGCGGACAACTACAAGACGACACCATACTGGCAGGATATCGCGCCCAAACTCGCATTGCCGGATACCGGTTTGCCGGCAGAGGTCGATGTGTTGGTGGTTGGCGGTGGGAACACCGGCCTGAACGCCGCACTGCAGACCGCCCGTGAAGGCCTCGGCACACTGGTTCTCGACGTGGAAGACCCGGGTTGGGGCTGTAGCATGCGCAATGGCGGCCAGCTTTCGACCAGCCTCAAGCCGTCCTTTTCCAACCTGGCGGGCCGCTATGGCAGGGAGCTCGCCACCCAGCTTTGCCTGGAAGGCCAGGCGTCTCTTGACTACATGCACGCACTTTCAAGGGAAGATGGACTGGAGATGGGCTTACGGGAAACCGGCCGCTTCCACGGCGCCCACAAGCCCCATCTTTACGAGAGCCTTGCCAGAGATTGTGCCGCCGGACACCCCGTGTGGAAGACCGATGCCTTCATGGTGCCGAAAGGCGACATGGCACGGGAGCTTGGGACCGACGCCTATCATGGCGGTATCGTCAATCCGCATCATTGCAGTATCGATGTCAGCAAGTACCATCCTTCACTTTTGAACAAGGTGCTGGCGGAAGGCGCGATGGTGCGCGGCAAGTGCCGGGTGGTGTCGCTTGAACGCGAGACGTCAGGCTTCAAGGTCCTGACAAGCGACGGCTCCCTCAAGGCGGGCAAGGTCATTCTGGCGACCAATGGTTACTCCGGGCCCCTGTCGCCCTGGCTTCAGCGACGGCTGATCCCGATCGGCTCCTACGTGATCGCGACGGAAGAAATCCCGAGTGAAACGATCGACCGGCTGTTTCCGACGGACCGGGTCCTCTCCGACACCAGAAAACTGGTCTATTACTACCGGCTGTCCCCCGACCGGAAGCGCGTGCTGTTTGGCGGCCGGGTCTCCTTGAGCGAAACGGACCCGCGCAACAGCGCGCTAAAGCTCCACCGCGATATGACGGCCCTCTTTCCGGAACTTGGCTCCGTTCGGATCAGCCACGCCTGGATGGGGTTTGTCGGCTACACCTTCGACACACTCGCCCATGCTGGCGAAGACAACGGCCTGTTTCACGCGGGCGGCTATTGCGGGTCCGGGGTGGGTATGGCGAGTTATCTCGGCATGCGTATGGGCCAGAAAGCTGCCGGCCGAGAAAAATCACTCTCCGCGTTCGAGAAGATCCCCTTCCCGACCCGGCCGCTGTACCAGGGCAATCCGTGGTTCCTGGCACCATCAGTGCTGGTCTACCGGCTGCGGGACAGGTTCGGCATCTGATTGGGGTCAGCCTTTCGGAGGATAGCCTTCTTGCGCTGCCCCCCTTGCCAGCATTTCATACCGAAGACCGGGCGGGCGCCGGCACATCGGCAAGCAGGCGCACCAGCCAATCGACAAAAACGCGAACCTTGTTCGAAAGGTGCCGGTTGGGCGGGTAGACGATATAAAGCGGAATGGTGTCGGCAGACCATTCCGTCAACAGCGGCACGAGGTCCCCGCGCTTCAGCTCTTCCCGCACCATGAAGTCAGGCAACTGCGCGATGCCGTGACCGGCAACAGCCGCCGCCACATAGCTGCGGGCATCGTTGACCGAGCAATGATAGCGTCCGTCGACCAGAATTTCCTCACCGTCCTTGCGGAAGGTGAACGGGTGTGTGCGTCCGGTGGCGGCAACGAAATAGTTGACGCAATAGTGGTTCGCCTTCACGTCTGCCGGGGTTTCCGGTGTACCCGCCCGCTCCAGGTAGGAAGCTGCCGCGCAAGTGGTCAGGCCGACCTCCGCCACCCGCCGTGCAATCAGCGACTGATCAGCCGGCGCACCACCACGCAAGGCACAATCGACATTCTCTGCCAGGTAGTCGACTGTCCTGTCGCCGATCCCGAGGTCGATACGGATATCCGGGTATTTTTCGTAAAAACCGCCAAGCTCCGGTATCACGAACCAGTCGGCAAAGGCCCCTGACATTTCAACGCGCAGCCGCCCACCCGGATTGCTCTGGGCCTGGGACAGGCTGGCATCAAGTTCGTCGACCTCCGAAACAATCTGAACGGCCCGCTCATAATAAAGCGCGCCGTCCGTCGTCACGATGACGCGCCGCGTTGTCCGGTTGAGCAATTTGGTCTGCAGATGTTTCTCGAGATTCTGGATCAGGTTGGTAACCGTCGCCTTCGGCATCTGAAGGGAATCGGAGGCTCGGGTGAAATTTCCTGTTTCAACCACCCTCACAAAGGCGCGCATGGCCGAGAGTTGATCCATTTCTGGGCGTCCTGATCAAAAAATAGGCTTATTATTCGAAAATTCGAATAGTGAAACCAATAATACACCCCTTATTCCAGAGTTGGAACAACAATACCTATCGGGCATGCAAGAGAGCTGGTGTACCCAGTTCTCCCTCAACCAACAGACACGAAACGGCGCTGAAAATGACGGTGCAGATCAAGGATATGACACTCGACAAGGTGGCCATCGGCCCCGTGGCGGCACGTGTCTACCAGGGCGCCGAATACAGCAAGTCGCCGCCAGTCCTCATCTATTTTCATGGCGGCGCTTTTCAAGGCACCGTCCCGCAGGAAAGCGAGTTTGCGCATCTCATTGCCGAAACCGGCGCCATTGTTGTGATGCCGGATTACAATGTACCGCTTGGCAGCGTCTTTCCGAAGCCGCTGGAAACGGGGTTTTCGATTTTCTCCTATCTGGCGAAAAAGCGCGCCGGCCTTGGGAACCGAAAATCCCTGCTTCTTGTCGGCGGCGTCGAGGCTGGCGGCAACATCGCCGCAGCGGTCGCGCTGAAGGCACGGGATCATTTCGCCGATGAACTTGACGGGCAGATCCTTCTGTCACCCCTGCTTGATCCTTTCATGGGCTCTGCATCGTTTCAGAAGGCCGGCGAGTTCGGCATGAAGGACATCTGGGCCGACGGCTGGAGCCACTATCTCAGCACCGGCATGTGCCACCCCTATGCGGCCCCATGCATGTGCTCACGCCTGACCGGCGTTGCCCCCGCGCTTGTTCTGTCTTCTCAGGACGACCCGCTCAAGGACGAAACACTCGGCTTTGCGACCTGCCTGAAAAATGCAGGCGTTGAAGTTCACCAGCATGTTCTCCCCGCCGGGACAGGCTGGCCATCACTCTACGGCGGAAAGACGGACGAGACCCCATCCTGGCAAGAAACCGTAAGCACGCAATTTTCCGGTTTCGTGCAGTCCGTCAGCGTCCACTGATTTGATATCCAAACCCTTCTGAAGGTTGTGTTTTCAGCAGGGTTTCCAAGGAGAGACCAATGACATCAAGAAGCAAGCGCTGGGCCCTGACGGGCGCCAGTCTGGCAGTTGCTGTCTCTGTTTCAGCCGCTGTCCTCATCATGAACCTTCCGGCAAGCAGCCCTGCAACGGCCGCGGGCGGTACAGTCGCCATCCCGGCGGTGCCGGTGACCGTTGCCGAGGTCAAATCCCGAGAAATAACCGTGTGGGAAGATTTCTCCGGCAGGCTCGAAGCCGTTGACCGGGTGCAGATCCGCTCCCGTGTGGCCGGCTCCATTCAATCCGTCGATTTCCGTGAAGGCGCATTGGTGGAAGCAGGTGACCTGCTCTTCACCATTGACCCGGCTCCCTACGAGGCCGCCGTCGCTCAAAGGGAAGGTCAGGTTGAACTTGCGCAAACACAGCTCAACCTCGCCAAGCTGGAACTGGACCGTGGCAACAAGCTGATCGAAAACCGGACCATCTCCCAAAGCGTCCTCGACCAGCGCCGCAACACCTACGCCGAAGCACAGGCCAACCTCAGAACCGTCAAGGCAGCTCTCAGGTCGGCCAAGCTGGAACTTGGTTACACCAAGGTGCTGGCACCCGTGTCGGGTCGTGTCGGCAAGATCGAGATCACCGTCGGCAATCTCGTTGCCGCGGGCTCCGCATCGCCGGCATTGACAACCCTAGTCTCTGTCGATCCGATCTATGCAAGCTTCAACGCAAGTGAAGACCTGGTCTCGCGGGTTCTGGCCGAGTTGCCGCAGACAGATGCTGCGGTGCCACCACTGGACATGATCCCCGTCGAAATCGAAACCTCGTCAACCGCCGGGCACCCGGTGAAGGGCAAGCTGCAACTGGTCGATAACCAGGTTGACGCCGTCAGCGGCACCATTGGCGTCAGGGCGGTCTTCGACAATCCGGGCGGCAGGCTGATCCCGGGCCAGTTCGTGCGCATCCGCATGGGTGAGCCAAGGCCGGAACAGAAGGTCCTGATCAGCGAACGCGCCATCGGCACCGACCAGGACAAGAAATATGTCTATGTCGTCGGTGACGACAACAAGGTGGCCTACCGGCCGATCGACCTTGGCAGGACCGCGGAAGGTGCACGTATCGTCGACAGCGGCCTCGAACCGGGTGAACGGATCGTCGTCAACGGCCTGCAACGGATCCGCTCTGGTGCTCTCGTCGATCCTCAGCTCGAAAACGACGTTGCCGCTGCAAACTGAGTGAACAGGTGGAGCGCAAGGCGCTCCACCTCCCCTCTTCAACAATTCAAGTCATGATTGCCGGTGGTGCCGCCACCGGCCGGGGACGTGTTGTCCCGATTTCCGACCGGAAAGGGCCTGGATATGAATATCTCGAGATTCTTCGTCGACCGCCCGGTCTTTGCCGGTGTGCTGTCTGTCCTCATCCTCATCGCCGGCCTGATCGGTCTGCGGGCGCTGCCGATCTCCGAATACCCCGAGGTGGTGCCGCCATCGATCGTCGTGCGCGCCGCCTATCCGGGGGCGAACCCGAAGGTCATTGCCGAGACGGTGGCAACGCCGCTGGAAGAACAGATCAACGGTGTCGAGGGCATGCTCTACATGTCCAGCCAGGCGACCTCTGACGGCGTCATGACACTCACGGTGACGTTCGAGCTCGGCACTGATCCCGACCAGGCCCAGCAGCTTGTCCAGAATCGCGTTTCGCAAGCCGAACCCCGTCTCCCGGCGGAAGTACGAAGCCTTGGCATTACCACGGTGAAAAGTTCACCCGATCTGATGATGGTCGTGAACCTGACTTCGCCGGACAATCGCTACGACATCACCTACCTGCGCAACTATGCCGTCCTCAACATCAAGGACCGGCTGGCCCGCCTGCAGGGTGTCGGCCAGGTGCAGGTGTTCGGCTCCGGCGATTACTCCATGCGTGTGTGGGTCGACCCTCAAAAGGCTGCCGGCCATAACCTGGCAGCCAGCGACATCACCAACGCCATCCGCCAACAGAACGTGCAGGCCGCAGCCGGCATTATTGGCGCTTCGCCAAACCTGAAGGGTGTCGACGTTCAGCTCAGCGTCAATGCGCAAGGTCGTCTTCAGACGCCGGAAGAGTTCGGCAACATCATTGTCCGTACCGGTGAAAACGGTGAGGTCACCCGGTTGCGCGACGTTGCCCGGATCGAGCTCGGTGCAGCCGATTATTCGCTGCGCTCCCTGCTCGACGGCAAACCGGCCGTCGCCATTCCCGTGTTCCAGGCACCCGGTTCCAACGCTATTGCGATCTCCGACGCAGTGGTCGAGACCATGAACGACCTTCAGGTCGCCATGCCTGACGGCGTCAAATACGAGATCGTCTACGACACCACAAAGTTTGTGCGATCCTCCATCGAGAAAGTGGTCGACACGCTGCTGGAAGCCGTGGTGCTTGTGGTCCTCGTCGTGATCCTGTTCCTGCAGACATGGCGCGCATCGATCATTCCGCTGATCGCCGTTCCCGTGTCGATCATCGGCACCTTCGGCGTCATGTATGTCTTCGGCTTTTCCATCAACGCTCTCAGCCTCTTCGGGCTGGTTCTCGCCATCGGCATCGTGGTCGATGACGCGATCGTGGTCGTTGAAAACGTCGAACGAAACATCGAAAACGGGCTGAACCCGCGCCAGGCAACCTACAAGGCCATGAAGGAAGTCTCCGGACCGATCATCGCCATTGCACTGGTGCTTGTGGCGGTGTTTGTCCCGCTGGCCTTCATCACCGGCCTTTCGGGTCAGTTCTATCGCCAGTTCGCGCTGACGATCGCAATCTCGACTGTCATCTCGGCTATCAACTCGCTCACTCTGTCCCCGGCCCTGGCCGCCCTTCTCCTGAAGGATCACCATGCGCCCAAGGACTGGCTGACACGTTCGATGGACTTCCTGTTCGGCTGGTTCTTCAAGGGCTTCAACCGGGCCTTCGGCGCCGGTTCCAACACCTATGGCAAGAGCGTCGGCGGCCTGTTGTCCCGCAAGACCATCGTCATGGTGGTCTACATGGCACTTGCAGGGGCAACCTACAGCCTCTTCACAACAGTCCCCGGCGGCTTCGTGCCGGCACAGGACAAACAGTATCTGATCGGCTTTGCCCAGCTCCCCGACGCTGCCACGCTGGACCGGACCGAAGACGTCATCCGCCGGATGAGCGAGATCGCCATGGAGCAGGAAGGTGTCGAACACGCCATCGCCTTCCCAGGCCTGTCGATCAACGGCTTCACCAACTCTTCCAACGCGGGCATCGTCTTTGCCACTCTGACGGATTTCGAGGAACGCAAGTCTCCGAAATTATCCGGCGACGCCATTGCGATGCAGCTGAACCAGAAGTTCGGCACGATCCAGGACGCGTTTATCGCCATGTTCTCGCCGCCGCCTGTTCAGGGCCTTGGCACCACTGGCGGTTTCAAACTGCAGATCGAGGACCGGGCAGGTCTCGGCTACCAGGCACTCGACGCGGCCAACAAGGCCTTCCTCGCGAAAGCCTATCAGACGCCGGAACTGGCTGGATTGTTCTCCAGTTTCCAGATCAATGTGCCCCAGCTTTATGCGGATCTTGATCGCACCAAGGCGGAACAGCTCGGCGTATCGGTAACGGACGTATTCGAGACGCTGCAGATCTATCTGGGTTCACTTTATGTCAACGACTTCAATGCCTTCGGTCGCACTTACAGTGTCCGGGTGCAGGCGGACGCCCAGTACCGGGCGCATGCCGACGATATCGGCAAGTTGAAGGTCCGCTCTGCCACCGGCCAGATGATCCCGCTCTCCGCCCTGTTGAAGGTGGAGGCCACCACCGGGCCGGAACGGGCAACCCGCTACAACGGTTTCCTTGCGGCTGACATCAATGGTGGCCCGGCTCCTGGGTTTTCCTCCGGCCAGGCCCAGGCAGCGGTCGAGCGGATTGCGGAAGAAACCCTGCCCAAAGGCATCGCCTTTGAGTGGACGGACCTGACCTACCAGCAGATCCTTGCCGGCAGCTCCGGGTTCCTGGTCTTCCCTCTGGCCCTGCTTCTGGTCTACCTGGTGCTTGCCGCCCAGTATGAAAGCCTGATGCTTCCGGTGGCGATCGTCATGATCGTACCGATGGGTGTCCTTGCCGCCCTGACGGGCGTCTGGCTGACCCATGGCGACAACAACATCTTCACCCAGATCGGGTTGGTGGTGCTGGTCGGGCTTTCGGCGAAAAACGCGATCCTGATCGTGGAATTCGCAAGGGAACTGGAGTTTGAAGGCCGCACACCGGTTGAAGCGGCAGTCGAAGCCAGCCGGTTACGTCTGCGCCCGATCCTGATGACCTCGATGGCCTTCATCATGGGTGTGGTTCCGCTGGTGCTTTCCACCGGCGCCGGTGCGGAAATGCGAGCCGCGATGGGCATCGCGGTCTTCTCCGGCATGATCGGCGTGACCTTTTTCGGGATCTTCATGACGCCGGTGTTCTACGTGCTGGTCCGCAAGCTCTCGGGCAATCGCCCGCTTGCACAACACGAGGAACCAGCAGAGCAGCCGCAAGCGCAGAACACGGCCGCTTGAACCTGGACCAAATGACAAGAAAAACGCCCTGGAAGCATTCGTTTCCAGGGCGTTTTGTACTTGGGTAGCCCTTCACAGGCGTGAGGAATGCAATCAGCTGGCGTCGGTGTCGGCCGCACGCACGCTCCATGCAATCAAGGCAAGATCTGAACGCCTCCCTCGAGCCCCCCGTCACGCAAGGTCGCCGCACTCAGAACCCCCCTCACATCCCTGAGATGCAATGCCGGCAACGACACCCAAATTGCGGGTTCCCGCAAATGGATTGCGTGAATTGACCTGTCATATTTGGTTTCTGGCCGCGTAACGTGACGTGCCTGGCGTTGGCTAGCCAACTTGTGGCGATGTATGTGGGAGGAAAACATGCAATCGAATAATTATCACCAAGACAGGAAAACGCTGCGCGGCGGTGTGCAATTTCAGCACCTTGCAGCACGCATGAAACAAACTGTGACTAGAGAGGGATGTTTTGCGCGTCTGTCGTCACTGAAGACCGGAATTCTAACAAGCTTGTTTGCCCTGTCGGTCTTTTCAGCACCGACCGCCGCAACGGCCGCCGACTACAACTGGACCTTCCAGACCTCGGAAACGGCTGGTGAACCCGGGTTCATCAACAAGCAGAAGTGGGCTGAAAACGTCGAGAAAATGTCCGGTGGGCGGATTGAGATCGAGATTTTGCCGATTGGTGCCGTTGTCCCGCATACCGATACGCTTGACGCCGTTGGCTCCGGCATTCTTCAGGGGCATCTGACCGATCCGAGCTATTTCGCCGGCAAGGATCCCGCTTTCGCGATGATGGGCAACCTGGTCGGTGCCTGGAGCGATCCGTTCGAATTGATCGGGTTCATGCAATCCGGTGGCGGTCACGAGCTTTACGCCGAATTGGTCGAGCCCTATGGCGTCCATTTCATCGGAGCGGCGGCAACTGAGCCGGAAGCTTTCGTCTCCAGTGTTCCGATCCGCTCCGTGGAAGACCTGAAGGGCGTCAAGATGCGTGCACCGGAAGGCATGGTCTACGAGATCTTCTCCAAGGCAGGTGCCTCTCCGGTAGCACTTCCCGGTTCAGAGGTCTTCACGGCTCTCGACAAGGGCGTTGTCCAGGCGGCCGATTACACGGTTTTTGCAACCAACCAGTCGCAGGGCATGAACGACGTTGCCCACTATCCGCTGTATCCGGGCTTTCATTCTCTGCCGCTGATCGACATTTCGATGACCAAATCGATCTGGGATGAACTTCCGGACGACCTGAAGGCCGTCCTGAACGCCTCCGTTGACCAGTTCATTTTCGATCACGTTTATTCCGTACGCAAACTCGATGCGGCCGCAGTCGAGGAAGCCAAGGCAAACCCGGAGATCGAAATTGTCAACTGGTCCGGCGACGAGCGAGCGAAGTTCCGCAGGATCGCGCAGCAGGAATGGGAAAACTGGGCCGGCAAGAACGACCTCACCCAACGCTACTACGATGCGGTGGTCGCTTATCTGAAGGGCCGGAACCAGCTCTGATCTGACCGACGTTCCGTTGACGCAGCCGCACCCGGACCGAAAGGTTCGGGTGCGGCCTGACCTTGTTTCTATCTGTCCATAACGGGTGAAACGAGATGCCCGTTCCTGGCCGTCAGCCAAGACTGATTGGCCATCCCCTATTTCCACAACAGCTTGCCAACTGCGCGACGGGAGAAGAATCCATGCCGGACAATCCGGATGTGAGTGACCTGGAGGACAATGGCCAGGCGAACCTGCGAACCGGGCTCGACCGGTTCATTGCCGGGTCCGCGAAGCTCTTTGCCTGGGCTATCTTTCTGGCGTTTGCCATCAGCGTATATGAGGTTATCGCCCGCTACGTTTTTGATAGCCCGACGTATTGGGCTCACGAGAGCACGACCTTCCTCATAGCAGCCATCTTCCTGATCGGCGGCCCCGTAGCGCTCGCTCGCGACAAGCATATTCGCGTGCGCATGATTTATGACTCGGTTTCGCCCCGGGTGCGTCGATGGCTGGATATCGTCAATTCTTTGATCGCGATGATCTTCTTTGCAGGACTGGGATACGCAGGCGCGACAATGGCCTGGAAGGCTACCCACCGACCCAACGGCGATATCCATCTGGAGGGCACGGGTACGGCGTGGAACCCACCGACACCGGCACTGCTGAAAATCATTATTCTGATCTGCGTTTGCCTGATGTTCGTTCAGACCCTGATGCACCTGATCAAGGCGATCCGCGGCGATGACGCTGCCTACAGCGAACGCGGAGGCCAATGACATGGGCCTCAACGATCTGGGTATTGAATACGGTACAATTCTGCTCGTTGGCAGCATCTTCGTGTTGTTGCTTACAGGTCAGCCTCTCGCCTGGGTGACGGGGCTCGTAGCTCTGGTTTTCACCTTCGGCTGGTTTGGAGGAAATGCGCTGCCGCTGGTTACGGCTCGCATCTTCGGCTTCATTACGGAATATTCCCTCGTCGCCATTCCGATGTTCATCCTGATGGCGGCGCTCCTCGACAGATCAGGAATCGCGAAGGACCTCTTCAACGGAATGAGGGTGCTTGCCGGACGGTTGCCAGGTGGTGTCGCTGTCCAAACGCTGATCGTCGCCACCCTGATGGCCGCCATGTCCGGCGTCATCGGTGGTGAGATCGTTCTACTGGGAATTCTGGCATTGCCCCAGATGTTGCGGCTTGGATATGACCGCGACCTGTCAATCGGGGTCGTCTGTGCTGGCGGATCTCTAGGAACAATGATGCCGCCCTCCATTGTCCTGATTATTTATGGGCTGGTGGCAAGTGTTTCCATTGCCGACCTCTTCGTCGCGGCAGTCACACCTGCCCTGATGCTGCTCGGCTGCTATATCGCTTATGTTCTAGTACGCTGTTTCCGAAACCCGGACCTCGGGCCACCAATTTCCGCGGAAGAACGCGCCGAAGAAACAATAGGAAGTGCGATCCGGTCCCTGATCGCCCCTGTGTTCATCGTGGTAGCGGTCCTGGGTTCCATATATGGAGGCATCGCCTCTATCACCGAAGCAGCTGCGCTCGGGGTTTCGTCAGTGCTCATTATTGCACTGCTTCGCAGGGAACTTAACGCCCGTATGCTTCAGGACAGTCTGGTCCACACGCTGGAAACCTGCGGCATGATCATCTGGATCGGGATCGCCGCAGCCGTGCTCGTCGGTGTCTACAACCTGATGGGGGGCAACCGCTTCGTCTCCGCGGTCATGCTTGGTCTCGACGCGTCGCCGGTGGCCGTCATTCTGATCATGATGGCAATCCTGCTTGTGCTGGGCATGTTCCTGGACTGGATCGGGATCGCCCTTTTGACCTTGCCCATCTTCGTGCCGATTGTCGTTCAGCTGGGATATGATCCGATCTGGTTCGGCATCCTGTTTGCAGTCAACATGCAGGTCTCTTACCTTACCCCACCGTTTGGACCGGCGGCCTTCTACTTGAAAAGCGTGGCACCACCGGACATTACACTCGGCAACATTTACGGAGCCCTGCTTCCGTTTATCGTTCTGCAGCTCTTTGTTCTCGCAATCTTGCTGTTCTTCCCTGGCATCGCGACCTGGATGCTGTAACTCAAAGGCGTGTCGCGTTCTTTCAATTGGATGCGGCACGCCATAACACATGAAGACTTCTTTGCCTTTTCAGCAGGCTTGCTGATCCGCGTTACAGGGGACATCATCGCGCTTTCCCCGCCTTTGATTGTTGAGGACGGTATGATTGAGGAGATGGCGTTGACGTTGGGCGGTGTTTTGTTGTCGACGGCTTAGGTTTGGTTTTTGGATCTGAGATACCCGGAGCCCCGCCAGTAATGTTGGCGGGGCTTTTGGATTTTTGGAGCGGTTTAGATTTGTTTCCGGCGCTTCTTTTGGGCTTTGCCGTTCGGGTGTCCCTGGAATGGTTCCGGTCGAGTTGCGTGATCCAACAAAAAAGGCCGCCCTTTTTGGGCGGCCTTTTGTTTATTTGGTTGCGGTAGTTTGCTTTGAGCGTTTTTGTGCCGGTGCGTCGGGCATAGCGCTTTTTGTGGGGGCGCTGGTCAGTTTAAAATCTGTATCCGTTACCAACAAAAAACCCGGCGCGAGGCCGGGTTATTTGTTGGTTGCGGGAGCAGGATTTGAACCTGCGACCTTCAGGTTATGAGCCTGACGAGCTACCGGGCTGCTCCATCCCGCGTTGTTTTTTTGTTTGTCCTTGGCGCGCTGGGCGTTTGGTCAAACTGGGTTTGGTCCCTGTTGGGGATACCCTTATGTTTCGGTTTGACCGGAAGACTGCGCTGATATGGGATAAGAGATCCGGAGCGCAGCGGAGGCAAGGCCGAGTGGCCGCCGGCCGGTCAGGCCGCCCGCGCGGAGCGCAGCCCTTTAGGGCGGTGCGCGCGTGAGCGACAAACAAGTTGAAGAGGTTTCAAATTGCGATTTGCAGGCCTGGCGGCGACCTACTCTCCCACACCTTAAGATGCAGTACCATTGGCGCTGGGGAGTTTCACGGCCGAGTTCGGGATGGGATCGGGTGGGGGCTCCCCGCTAGGGCCACCAGGCCGGCGAAGCGCAATTTGCGTGAACTGGTCTATATATTTTTTTGATGTTTTGGTCGGCCTCGCCTGGGACGAAGGTTCCAGGACGTTGGCCGTATGGATCATTTCAAACGCGCTCAAGCAGCCCGAAGGGCGGTAGCGCACTTAAAATGATCTTTTTGATGCGCCAGGGGCGCATCCAAAAGATGAACATTGACTAATGAGAGGATCAAGCCGAACGAGCTATTAGTAAAGCTAAGCTTCATGCGTTGCCGCACTTCCACACGCTTCCTATCGACGTGGTGGTCTTCCACGGCTCTTCAGGGAGAACTGGTTTTGAGGTGGGTTTCCCGCTTAGATGCTTTCAGCGGTTATCCCTTCCGTACATAGCTACCCTGCAATGCGGCTGGCGCCACAACAGGTCCACCAGAGGTACGTCCATCCCGGTCCTCTCGTACTAGGGACAGATCCTCTCAATTCTCCTACACCCACGGCAGATAGGGACCGAACTGTCTCGCGACGTTCTGAACCCAACTCACGTACCACTTTAATTGGCGAACAGCCAAACCCTTGGGACCTGCTCCAGCCCCAGGATGTGATGAGTCGACATCGAGGTGCCAAACAATGCCGTCGATATGGACTCTTGGGCATCATCAGCCTGTTATCCCCGGCGTACCTTTTATCCGTTGAGCGATGGCCCTTCCACGAGGGACCACCGGATCACTATGGCCGTCTTTCGACTCTGCTCGACTTGTCAGTCTCGCAGTCAGGCAGGCTTATGCCATTGCACTCAACGAGCGATTTCCGACCGCTCTGAGCCCACCTTCGCGCGCCTCCGTTACCATTTGGGAGGCGACCGCCCCAGTCAAACTACCCGCCACACACGGTCCCGGATATTGTTGTACCGCGGTTAGATATCCATGACGACAAGGGTGGTATTTCAAGGGTGACTCCACAAGAGCTGGCGCTCCTGCTTCAACGTCTACCACCTATCCTACACATGTCGTGACGAATACCAGTGTGAAGCTGTAGTAAAGGTGCACGGGGTCTTTCCGTCTGACCGCAGGAACCCCGCATCTTCACGGGGAATTCAATTTCACTGAGTCTATGCTGGAGACAGCGGGGAAGTCGTTACGCCATTCGTGCAGGTCGGAACTTACCCGACAAGGAATTTCGCTACCTTAGGACCGTTATAGTTACGGCCGCCGTTTACTGGGGCTTCAATTCGGTGCTTGCACACCTCCTCTTAACCTTCCAGCACCGGGCAGGCGTCAGACCCTATACGTCGCCTTACGGCTTCGCAGAGCCCTGTGTTTTTGATAAACAGTCGCCACCCCCTGGTCTGTGCCACCCCACAACGGTTGCCCGTCGTGAGGTCTCCCTTCTCGCGAACTTACGGGAGCATTTTGCCGAGTTCCTTCAGCATAGTTCTCTCAAGCGCCTTGGTATTCTCTACCAGTCCACCTGTGTCGGTTTCGGGTACGGTTTATACGGTGGAGCTATTTCCTGGAACACCTTCGCTGCACCCCCAATCCAATAAGGAGATACAACACACGGCATCCGTCACTACCACCAAGCTGCAGAATATTAACTGCATTCCCATCGACTACGCCTTTCGGCCTCGCCTTAGGGGCCGGCTAACCCTGCGCCGATTAGCGTTGCGCAGGAACCCTTGGACTTTCGGCGAGCGGGTCTCTCACCCGCTTTATCGTTACTCATGTCAGCATTCGCACTTCTGATATCTCCAGGAGCCCTCACGGGTCCCCCTTCGCAGACTTACAGAACGCTCCGCTACCGCGCATCATAAGATGCACCCGCAGTTTCGGTGTATGGCTTGAGCCCCGGTACATTTTCGGCGCGGAACCCCTTATTTAGACCAGTGAGCTGTTACGCTTTCTTTAAATGATGGCTGCTTCTAAGCCAACATCCTGGTTGTTTTGGGAGTTCTACATCCTTTCCCACTTAGCCATAACTTAGGGACCTTAACTGGCGGTCAGGGTTGTTTCCCTCTCCACAATGGACGTTAGCACCCACTGTGTGTCTGCCGGATAGTACTTCTCGGTATTCGGAGTTTGGTTAGGATCAGTAAGGCGGTAAGCCCCCATAGCCCATCCAGTGCTCTACCCCCGAGAGTATTCATCCGACGCTCTACCTAAATAGATTTCGCGGAGAACCAGCTATTTCCGAGTTTGATTGGCCTTTCACCCCTAGCCACAGCTCATCCCCGACTTTTTCAACAGGCGTGGGTTCGGTCCTCCAGTGCGTGTTACCGCACCTTCAACCTGGCCATGGCTAGATCACTCGGTTTCGGGTCTAATCCAACGAACTAGGGCGCCCTATTCAGACTCGCTTTCGCTACGCCTACACCTACCGGCTTAAGCTTGCTCGTTAAATTAAGTCGCTGACCCATTATACAAAAGGTACGCTGTCAGGCTTGCGCCCTCCAACTGTTTGTAGGCATCCGGTTTCAGGAACTGTTTCACTCCCCTCGTCGGGGTACTTTTCACCTTTCCCTCACGGTACTTGTTCGCTATCGGTCGACAAGGAGTACTTAGGCTTGGAGGGTGGTCCCCCCACGTTCAGACAGGATTTCACGTGTCCCGCCCTACTCGAGGACTTGCATAATTTCTACCCGTACGGGGCTATCACCCACTAATGCCCGACTTTCCAGACGGTTCCGGTTCTTAAATGCAAGCCACTGGCCTGGTCCGCGTTCGCTCGCCACTACTAGCGGAGTCTCGGTTGATGTCCTTTCCTCCGGGTACTTAGATGTTTCAGTTCCCCGGGTTTGCTCCCTTGCGGGTACTCCATACGGAGTGGGTTTCCCCATTCGGAAATCCACGGATCAAAGCTTATTCGCAGCTCCCCATGGCTTATCGCAGCGTATCACGTCCTTCATCGCCTCTTGTCGCCAAGGCATCCACCGAATGCCCTTAAGACACTTGATCACTCTCATTATCAATGCTCATCTCATGCTTGCAAATCCACCAGACCAAACCCTGAGTACCTTTAACACTCAAGACCAACCTGGCTTCAAAACAAACTGATCATCAATAATATAAGACCAGTTTCACGAGATCTTTCTGACAGCCATGCGGTCACGCTGGCCCTCTACTTGATCGTAGAACCCTGGGACAGTTAACACGCTACTCAAGCGCCCAACCCAGAGGTCAAAAAAATCTTCTCTTCAACGATGTCAAGAACAAGCGGTGATCCGTAAATCACCGCAAAACGGTACTCTCTCAAAAGACAAGCCATTCAGCGCTCACTCTTGCGAGGAGCTGCCGAAGCAAAGTGGAGCCTTACCCGTTTGCCCGCAGGATCATCAGATCCGAGGACAAACAAATCATAATGTCGTCGGGCGACATCATGAACAAAGTGAATGGTGGAGCCAGACGGGATCGAACCGACGACCTCATGCTTGCAAAGCACGCGCTCTCCCAACTGAGCTATGGCCCCATGTTGTTTCGTACGCGATAACGCTGCCACAGCACCTTGGTGGGCTTCCCCGTGACGCCCGCAGCGGCAAAGCCGCGAGGACGCACAAACCAAACATGCCGAGGGCCACCAAATCGAAGATTTGGTGGGCCGAGGAGGACTTGAACCTCCGACCTCACGCTTATCAGGCGTGCGCTCTAACCACCTGAGCTACCGGCCCATTTCTGAACACGGCGTCACAAGGACCCCGCTCAAGTGGCGTCACCACTTAACTTGTCTTTTGAAGAAAGAGAAACGAAGACGGCATCAGCCCGCTCGTTTTAAGCGACCTCGTCCTGATCTAGACGGGTCTATGTTCTGAAGAGACCGGATTGAATGAACGAGTTCATCCTAAAATGGTCATCCTTAGAAAGGAGGTGATCCAGCCCCAGGTTCCCCTAGGGCTACCTTGTTACGACTTCACCCCAGTCGCTGAGCCTACCGTGGTCAGCTGCCCCCTTGCGGTTAGCGCACTGCCTTCGGGTAAACCCAACTCCCATGGTGTGACGGGCGGTGTGTACAAGGCCCGGGAACGTATTCACCGCG